>SMTZ1_10000261_pt1 | contig 46764 bp, 39 predicted proteins | sample DeeMarSWOR136_30_FD_25667 | JGI IMG/M metagenome (IMG submission 25667) | reverse complement strand
TGCTGCAATTTTTGTATGTTCATTATATTTCCCTGTTAATATACCAGATGCTAAAGGACTTCTAATTAATCCAATTAAATTGTTATCTTCACAAAGTTGTATCATTTGTTTGTTATGAAGTGTAATATTCATTGCAAATTGAACTGAATTACAATTTTCACTTTTTGCAAATATTTCTATCCGATTTGGGTCATCTGTACTCCACCCATATCCCCCAATCAATCCTTCTTTCACTAAATCTTCTAAGAATATTTGTACTTCTCTAGCATCATTTGGATCATGTTGACTGGAATGTAATTGGTAAATATCAATAAAATCTGTTTGAAGGCGTCTCATACTAGATTCAATAGCATTACGAATATATTTGGGACTTGTATTTTTCTCACCAAGACTCTGAGGATTTCCTTCCTCGAACACACTCCCAAATTTAGTAGCAATCACAACATCATCTCTGTACCCTTTCAATGCCTCTCCAAGAACTTTTTCACTTCTCCCCACACCATATACATCTGCTGTGTCGAATATATTAATTCCAAGATCTAGAGCTCTGTGGATGGTTTTAATGGATTCTTCATCTTTTACTTTTCCATAAGCGAGATATGTACCATCAGGTCGCATAAATGGGCCTCCAATACCAAAACATCCCATCCCTAAGGCACTTATAGTTTTTTTACTCCCCTTAATTTGTCGTTTTATCATAATATCACATCTTTATGTAAAGAGAGTTCAAGTTTGATTGAAATAATAATTTTTTATTAGATTACTATTTTATTTCTTCTATCTTATCTAAATTGAAGAATAATGCTAATTTATAGATTGAAATATGGAAGTTCATTCGAACTTTACACCTAATGAACTCTATCGAATAATATATTCTAATTTGATAAAAAAGCGAAACCATTTTTATTTTAAAATTTAGAGTTCAAAGACAAATCTGAGAAAAATAAGAAAAATAAGAAAAATAGGAAAAAGCTTATAAAGACGAAAAGTTTTATAAATATTATGTCCGGACAAGAAAAACAAAATTGTGCTTGTGACCCATCGACCATGGATTCACAATGTTGTAAGGTTGAAGCACTAGTAGCTGTTGATAGAAAAGGACAGATATTATTACCGAAGGATCTCCGAGAAAAAGAAAATATAAAGGAAGGAGATAAATTTGCCATAATAAATGTAGGGGCAGGAGGAAAACCATGTTGTTTGATCTTGATGAGAGCAGGTATATTGGAGCCAATGGTGCAAAATGCATTAAGCCCTGTTTTGAAAATTGTAGTAAGATCCGAAGATAATCAAGAAAGTAAGAAGGAATAATAATTAAGAGAAAAAAAATAAGTCAAAATGTGGTACACATAGCACTAGAAAATCAAAGAAAAATTTGGGAAGTAGTTCTTAATGGAAAATTGAGCTACTGCCTATTTAAAGATATAAAAAAATAAGTAAAGAAATACCAAAAGAGGAGATAAAAATATGGAAGAAGAAAAATCTCTTGACGAAGAAAAAATAAGAATGATTGTAAGAGAAGAATATGGAAAAGTAGCAAATCGTCCAAGGGCTTCAAGTTGTTGCGGTCCCTCTGCTGAGACAAATTCGCCGCAATCAAGTTCTTGTGGTACAGGAAGTTGTAGTAATGCTATTTCTATTCCAACAGATAAATTGGATGAATTTTTAAAAAAATATAGCGCCCAATTAGGGTATGAAGAAGAGGATTTAAAAAGCATCCCTGATGGAGCAAACCTAGCTCTCGGATGTGGTAATCCTACGGCTCATGCATCAATACAAGAAGGTGAAAATGTTCTTGATTTAGGTTCTGGTGGAGGATTGGATTGTTTTATTGCTGCTAAGAAGGTTGGTAAGAATGGAAAAGTCATTGGAGTGGATATGACCCCCGCAATGATAGATAGAGCTCGAGAAAACGCAAAAAAGGGTAATTATGATAATGTTGAGTTTAGACTTGGAGAAATTGAACATCTACCAGTTGCAGATAATTCAGTTGATCTCATTATATCTAATTGCGTAATTAATCTCGCACCTAATAAAGAAAATGTATTCCATGAGGCATTTCGTGTGCTAAAACCAGGAGGAAGATTAATGGTTTCAGATATAGTATTATTAAAGGAACTCCCTGATGTTGTAAGAGAGAATGTGCAAGCATATGTAAGTTGTATTGGTGGAGCGATAATGAAGGATAAATATATTAAAGCTATTGAAAAGGCAGGATTTCAAGATGTGGAAATTGTTGACCAAAGTAATTTCTCTACAACTGAATTTTTACTAAAGGATGATTCTATTAAAGAAGTATTAGGAGATCAGATTGAAAAAATTAAGGATCTGGATCAGTTAGATATCGATAGTACTAGCATAAAAGTTAAGGCAATTAAGCCACAATAATTATTAGAATAATTTTTTTTATTTTTTTTTAACATAAGAATTATATTTTATTAGAATTTCATTATTCTAATTAAAACTAGAAATGATATGAAGATGATATCTTTTACTTTTGTAGTATGTGCTGAACCTTATAAATATGAAGCTATGGATACAGTGATTAATTTAGGAGAAGCAATAATAAGAAAAGGTCATAACATCTTAGGCATCTTTTTCTATGGAAGTGGTGTTTTCAATATTAAAAAAAGAAAGACTTCCGACGTTTCTACAAGAAATATAACTTCTCATCTTAATAAATTTTTCAAAGAAAATAAAGCTGAATTATCTGCATGTAGTACTTGGACTAGTTTCACAGGGATTAAATCAGAAGAATTTATAGAAGGTGCATGCAAGGAAGGATTAGGCGGACTCTCGGATTTGATTGCGAAATCTGATCGAGTAGTTTTCTTCGGACCAGGAGGATGATTCTTTAATGGTTGACTCTGTAGTAATAATATGTGAAGATTCTCCGTTTGGAAAAAATTCAGTTGTAGAATCAATCCGAATGGCAGCGGGATTACTGGCTCTAGATGATCTTGAATCTGTTAAGGTCATTCTTATGGGAGATGCAGTTTATTTTTTAAATAAGGATTTAAACCCAAAGACTATAAATGTGGGAGAATTTACTAATATTTTTAGATTAGTAGATCTTTCTGGATTAGAAATATATATTCATGATGAATCTCTTAAAGAAGCAGGGATTGATCCTTCAAATTTAGTCTTAATTGATAATGTTGATGTTGTCGATATAAGCAAAATTTCTGAGGCTATTTCAAATGCAAATATGACTTTTAAATATTAAATTAAAAGGTGGATTGTAACGAGCGAAAAAGAATCTATTATATACCTTTTGGGCTTTAGTTTAAGATATGAAGATAAACTTAGAAATATGATTAATATTGTTAAAGAACAAATCAAACACGAAAATAATATTACAATAGTTCTTATTCATGATGCAGTTATTGGAACCTCTCTGAAAAGTAGGTTACCACCCGTTTTAGAAGAATTATTAAATTTACCAATAAATATCTTTGTGATAATACCTGATATTCATGCTCGCGGGATTGATATAAATACAATAAGAGAAAAAATTAAGTGTATTAGCTATGAACAACTTGTAGATTTACTTGTAGAAATTCCTAAGATTGTATCTTGGATGTAAAGTTTATTTTTTTTCTTCTAGTAACTTTTTTAGATTTTCCCCTTCTTCTTTCATATGTAATTTAAATGCCTCTACTCGAGATTTTAAAAGTTTAGATAATAATTTTCCAACTCTGAATGATAAGGTTGCTGTAAAAAGGCTTTTTTCTGCAATTGGCTCTATTAAAAATGAACCACCAGGGCATATCATTGAAAAAGGAAATTGAGTTTTGAACTCAATGAATTTATTTTCTTTTAGATTAATCAGCTTAAACTTTAATTTATGTAATTCTCCATGAAGATATTCTTCATAACAAAATATATCTCCGATGCTTAAATCATCTGTAGAAGTTAATTTTTGGCAGCTTACATGATCTGGATGCCACTCTTCATAATATTTATCAAGATCTTTGAACCATTGAAAGATCTCTGCTGGTTTTACATTTATTTCTATAGTATCTTGTAATATTTGCATAATTAATAGATCCTCTATTCTGTTAAACTAAAATGTGAAATAACTATGTAAACTTTTTTTAATCTTAAATAACAATTTAATAAATATTGAATTGAAAAGTATTAGCGCAAAAATGTCCAAAGTAAAAGATGCATATAAGGAAATCGAAGATATTTTAGGAGCTGATTTTATAACAGATAAAGAATTCATGAAAGCAGCTTATTCTAGAAATGTAGACCCTGCTTTTCCAGACAGATGGGCTGATATGATCGTTAGACCAGAAAATACTCACGAAATTTCTGAAATCGTAAAAATTGCAAATAAATATAAAATTCATATGGTTCCACGAGGGGGAGGTGCTGATTTAGTAGGTGGCTCAGTCAGTAAGGGAGGTATTCTAATTGATCTTACGAGGATGAATAAAATAATTGATATTAATGAGGATGACTTCTATTGTGAAGTTGAATGTGGTATTACATGGGGAAATTTAGTATCCCAGTTACATTCAAAAGGACTAACTACGGGAGTGCTTGGTCCAGGAAGCGGCTTTTCCGCAACAATAGGAGGTGGACTTTCAAACAGTACTGCTGGATTTGGTTCAACTAAATATGGAGTAGTTCCAGATATATGTTTAGGAGTGGAAGTAGTCTTACCTAACCCTCAAGGTACAATTATAAGAACTGGCGCAGCTGCAAATAGATATGCAAAACCATTTTGTAGATATGGTGTTGCTCCAGACTTTACCGGATTATTTATGGGAGACGTTGGAACAATGGGGATAAAAACCAGAGCATTTTTGAAATTATTTCCTGTTACCCCTTTTAAAACCCAACGTTATTATGTTCTTCATAAGGATGATTATAATAAAGTTACTCAACTTTTATATAAATTACGTAAATATGTTCGAGATGGATTACATGATGTTCTTGTTGTTCCACTTATGTTAATCCAATTACTATCGACCATGACAGAAAATAAGCCCCCTAAAAGAGCTAGACTAAAGGGACCTGTATTTTCGATTTTATTAGAAGCTAATGATGAGCGAATTCTAGAAGCTTATCTTGACAAAGTTGATGAGATTATGAAAGATGATTCTAGACCATTTGAATGGCAAGAAATTGATACAACTGCAACATTATCAAAAGACTGGAAATTTAATTTAGAATATGCTTACCACTATTTTAATAAATATATATCCATATCTCCTCCTAAAATCTCGTGCACAACATGCCATAAGATACCAATTTCAGAAATTTCTAAGGCTGCTAAGTTAAGTGCAGAGTTTGATATGAAAAATAGAAACAAATTTCCGTCCCAAAGTATCTCTTTATTTGCCACAGTCATCTTTTTATTACCTAATGGCAATTGTGTGATTGTGGGTGGATTTAATGCTGATAATGTAGATGAACAAAGACAAGCTTCAATGGAGATGTGGCATAAAAAACTTAGAAATCAAGTTAAATATGGAGGAGTGCACTATTGGTTAGGAGAAGCTATTTCTCAATCTATAGTAGAAAGTGATGCTTATACAGCTGAATTTATGCAATTCTTTAAGGATATGAAAAAAGCAGTTGATCCAAATTACTTATTAAGTCCAAACAAATTTCACTTTTATTCTTATGATCACAAATATGAAAAGTATATTGTAAAAGAGGAAATTTAGAGGTGTGAAATTTATTAGTTTTAAGAGATCTTTAACAGAAATTCAAGAAAGAAAAGAGAGATTACAAACTACTATATTCAAAGATGCAGAAATGATCACAGTTTTGTGGGAGACAAAACAGGAGATCATTAATAATATACTTCCCCCTCCCTTAGAACCTGTCAGTAAACCAATTGCATTTGCTTTCATAGTGAATTATCCTTCCACTAATCAAGGACAACCATACCATGAAGGAGCTCTTATATTAAGATGCCAGTTCAAGGGTGAAATGGGTAACTACTATCTATCAATGCCTGTTACAGATGATCGCGCAATGATAGGAGGGAGGGAAATTTTTGGATTTCCAAAAAAGATAGCAATAGTTAGTCTTGAACGAGAGGGAAGAAATGTTTATGCCTATTCTGAACGATTAGGGATTAAAAATATTGAAATAAGGGCAAAATTAACAGGAAAATTCAATGATTCTCAAACTCCAAAAATAATAAAAGAATTTGGGTTATTACCTGGAAGAAAAAAGAATTCTGTCAATTTTAATTTTAAATATTTCCCAGCTCCTACAAAAGATGGATTCGATTATAATCCTTGGCTAGTTAGACAAGAAACTGCGGTAGGAGCTAAATCTTTAGAAATGGGAGAGGCTGAAATATCACTCAAATCTACTGTACATGATCCTTGGGGTGAAATTGAAGTAGTTAAAGTACTTGGCGCTCTTTATATTAAAACAGATAATGTAATGTATCCTGGTGAAAAAGTAGCAGAAGTGGACTCAGAACAATTTTTACCCTATTCCTTTTCAAAATGGGATTGGTATTGATTATAACTTTTATTAACTGTTGATTTAAGAATTAAAATGACAAATATTAAACCTGTTTATAGGGAAATAGAGAATATTATCGGATCTGATTATGTCACTGACAAGGATTTTATGAAAGCTGCATATGCTCGGAATGTAGATCCTGCTTTCCCCGATCGATGGGCAGATATAATCGTGAGACCCAGTTCTGCCTCTGAAGTATCTGATATTGTAAAGATTGCTAATAAATATAAGATATCTATTGTTCCGAGAGGTGGTGGAGCAGATCTCGTTGGAGGTGCTGCTACAGAAGGCGGAATTTTAATCGATCTTACAAGAATGAACAATATAATCAATATTAACGAGACAGATTTTTACTGTGAAGTTGAGTGTGGAATAACGTGGGGAGCACTACTTTCACAGTTATATAGCAAAGATTTAACAACTGGGGTACTTGGTCCAGGAAGTGGTTTTTCGGCAACAATAGGAGGAGCTCTCTCAAATAGTACTGCGGGATTTGGGTCAACTAAATATGGCTTAGTCCCAGATATATGTTTAGGAGTAGAAGCAATCTTACCAGATCCAAAAGGTACCATTATTAAAACAGGCGCAGCAGCTAATAAATATGCAAAACCTTTTTGTAGGTATGGAGTTGCTCCAGATTTTACTGGACTCTTTATGGGCGATGTTGGAACTATGGGTATTAAGACTAAAGCCTATTTAAGATTATTTCCTAATTCTCCTTACAAAGTCCAAAGAAATTACATTCTCAATAAAGATAATTATGAAACTGTCTTTAAATTAATGCATATATTACAGAAGGAAATTAAAGATGGTTTGCATGATCTATACATAAACCCACGTGTTGTAGTACAACTTTTAGCTTCTCAAGCCGAAAGAAAGCCTCCTAAAAGAGCTAAAATTAGTGGTCCTGTATTTATGTTTATATTAGAGGCATTTGAAGAAAGAATTTTAGATGTGTATATTGAACAAGTTCATAAAATTATGACTAAAAATAATATTGCTAGAACCTTTGAATGGCAAGAAATTGATTTAAATCTTGAACTCGCAAAAGATTGGAACTTTAATTTTAAATTTCCCTACAGTTATTTTAATCAATTTGTGACACTAGCTCCTGGAAAAATTTCATGCACTACCTGTCATAAAATTCCGATTTCTGTAATAGATGATAAAAAGAAAAGTAATACAAATTTTGATAATGAAAACAGAGCTAATTTTCCTGCACAAAGTTTTTCTTTATTCGCTAGATCTATCCATCTTCTTCCTAATGGGCATTGTATCTTTGCGGGGGGCTTTAATGCTGAAAATATAGACGAACAACGAGAAACCGCCATGAATATGTGGCATAAAAAATTGCATCATCAAGTTAAATATGGAGGAGTGCATTATTGGCTTGGAGAAGCAATTTCTCAGTCCATAGTTGAAGCAGATGCTTATACTCCTGAATTTATACAGTTTTTTAAAGATATAAAAAAAATAGTTGATCCAAATTTTTTGTTAAGTCCAAATAAATTCCATATGTATAGTTATGAAGATGATATATCAAAATATATTATTAAAGATGAGAATTAGGTGAGAATATAATTACTGAATTTAATCCAAAAGAAAAATATAGACATTTGAGTAAACTTGGCAATGATTTGTTGCAATGCATTGCATGTGGTGATTGCAGAGAAGCTACAGATTTTACTTCAGATCCTCAAAAATGGGGTGTTTGTGTTGCCAGAGATCATACTCCTGGGTTTGAACCTTATTTTGGAAGAGGAAAAATGCAAATCATTCGCTCTTTATGGCAAGGAAAGTTAGAATTAAGTAAAGATATGGCAGAAGTCTTATATCAATGCCCTACGTGTAATGCATGTGCGGAAGCTTGTGCTTATGATATTGATAATGTTACATTCTATGAAGCATTGAGAGCAGAATTAATTGATGCAGATTGTGGATTAGAAGCCCATATTCCTATGAATAAAGCTATGATGGAGCTTTTAAATCCATATGAACGAGATAATAAACAAAAAAAAGAATGGTTTCAGAAATTAGATTTCAAGGTAAAAGATGCGAGTAGTGAGAAAGCAGAGACCCTCTATTTTGTGGGATGCACTGCTGCTTTAACACCTGATATAAATCCTATCGCGATATCTACAGCAAAAGTTCTTGATAAATTAGGTATTGATTTTTCAGTTTTTGGAGAACATGAGATTTGTTGTGGCAGCGTCGGAAAAAGAACTGGAAATTTAGAAGCTTTTAATTCTGTTGCTATAAGAAATTACGAGTTATTTAAAAAAAGTGGAGTAAACACTATAATTACAAGTTGTGCAGGATGCTATCGAACATTGAAAATAGATTATGCCGATTTTATTGAAGATTTAGGGATTATCGTGCTTCATACCATAGAGTATATTAAAAAGATTTTATATGAGAAAAATATTGATTTAAAAAATTTTGGAATTACAGTGACATACCATGATCCATGTCATACAGGCAGAAATTCTGGCTTAACTCCGCTTTATGACGAACCACGAGAAATCCTTAAGAAAATCGCAACTTTAGTTGAAATGCAAACTATAAAAGAAAATGCAAAATGTTGCGGAGCTGGAGGAGGTGTAAAAAAAGGATTCCCAGAACTAGCTTTAGAAATTGCTAAAAGTAGGATAATAGAAGCTCAAGAAACTGGAGCAGAATACCTTGTCAGTATTTGCCCATTTTGCTACAGAAATTTATCTGATGCAATAAAGGCATTAAATTCGAACTTAAAAATGGTTGATCTCATGGAATTATTAAATCAAGCTTTAGTGTAATTACATAGTTAATTTTTTATTTTAAAATGTTCTTATAATCTTAATCCAAAAAAATTAACATAAGGTAAAAAAAACTGTGAGTTTTTTAAGAGATTCAGGAGGATTTATGAGTAGTAGAGAGACTGCTGATTTCTATGATGCTGAGATGTTAGCAGTTTATTGGGAAACAAAACAAAAAATCATTAAAAAATTGCTTCCACCACCTCTTAAACCTCTAGAAGAGACGCCATTCGCTTATGCTTTTGTAGCACATTATCCAAAAACGAATTTTGGGGTTACATATAATGAAGCAGCTCTATTTCTAACATGTGAATACGAAGGAGTAGAAGGGGGTTATTGCTTAGCAATGCCAGTTACAAATGATATGGCTATGGCGGGAGGGAGAGAAGTTTTTGGTTTCCCCAAAAAGATGGCAAATATTCATTTTAACCGTGAAAAAAGAAATGTTGAAGGGTGGGTCGAGCGCCATGGAACTCGCTTTTTTGAAGTTAAGTCAAAATTAAACGGAAGACCCAATTCCCCAGATTTTATTCAGATGTTTACTGAACGCACCGGAGGTACTATTGGAACTGATATTTCGTCGATATCTTATAACTATAAGCATTTTGCCTCTCCAGATGGGGACTATTTCGATTATACCCCCCGTTTAGTAAAACAAGAAACTGTGTTAAGACCTACAGAATTAAAATTAGGAAGCGCTGAAATCACTTTAAAATCATCTGATAGTGATCCATGGGGAGAGGTCGAAATTGAAAGAATATTAGGGGCTATATATTTAAAAGGTAATAACTCCATGTTAAAAGGAAGTGTTGTGGCAGAACTAGAACCGGAAAAATTTTTACCATATTCATTTCTAAAATGGGATATTGAAATTTAACAATTATTTAAGACTCTTTTTCTTTTTTTTAAATTTAAATTTTTAAAACTAAATTAATGAAATTATAAATAATCATCAATATTTATCCCATGTTTTTTAAATAACTTACGTGAAATTTCTTGCGCGTTTTGATTATAATCTATTAAAAATTTCTCATATTGTTCAAGGTTTCCTTTCATAGCTAATAATCCTATGATCCCTCTAGAATCATAGAGATATAATTGATTTTTCTTTATTCCCTTGATATATTTTTTAACAGCTCTATCTGGAAGCATAGCCTTACTGGCCATATCACTTAATATCTCCTTGTAAATCTTTTTTAATTTAACCTCTCCCACATCCTCTAAGAGTTTTTGAGGATATTTCACCTTTACTTCAGAATAAATATTAGTACGTATATATGAGGGAACTACAACTGAAACATTTATCCCAAAATTTCTAATTCTACCAAAAAGAGCTTCTGAGATTCCTACAACTGCAAATTTTGAGGCAATATAAGGTAATGGTTCAGAAGAACCAAAAAGACCTGCTCCTGAAGCCACGTTTACAATATGTCCTGAACGTCGCTTAATCATACGAGGAAGAAATACTTTAAGGGAATGGATGACGCTCCACAAATTTACATCAAGTACATTTCTCCAATCTTTTAATTCTAGATCCATTGCATTTCCGCCTATAGCAATACCCGCATTGTTTATTATGAGATCTAATTCTCTTAATTTTGCATAAAATTCATCAGCAGATTTTTCGAAATCACTAAATTTAGAAACATCACATTTCTCAGCATACACTTTTACACCTATTTCTTCTATTTCTTTTTTTACTTTGCTTAACTCTTCCATTTTTATATCTGTTATAAATAAATTCATCCCTTCTTTTGCTAAAGCAATAGCAAATGAACGCCCTATACCACTTGCAGCCCCAGTAATAAAACAATTCTTATTTACAAAATCTCTCAATAAATTTCACCAAATTTCTAATATTATTAATAATAAAGATATTTATTTATTGATTTACAATTCCAGTCCCGTTATAAGAAAAGACTTTTAAATATTCAAATTGAATTTTCTATTATAGAATTTTTTTAATATAAGATCAAAGATTAACAAACAGAGTAATAAAAAATGAAAGATTATTCTAATTGGGAACCTGTTTACATTTATGATAAAGAATCGCCTTATTTGGAAAATCCCAATAGACCATGGCTTAAATTTCGAACTGAAAATGTTCCAAAATCTATTCAATTTGATCCTATACCTGTCCCTGAATTCGTAAAGGTAGGAGCTGGAAAATATCTTAATAATGTATGTGTTTATTACAAACCAGATGATAAAAAGTATACTTATAGAGAATTATTCTATATATCAGATAAAATAGCTAATGCTTTATATGAATTAGAGATAGGAAAAGGTGATGCAGTAGGTATTATGACAGGAAATTGCCCAGAATTCCTTTTTTGCGGATTAGGTATAATGAAAACTGGAGCAACAGTAGTTCCAATTAATCCACTTCTAAAAGAGGATGATGTAATTCATATTATCAAAGATGCTGGAAATATTAATACTGTATTTGTTCATAAAAACAATTTTAGAACAATGAAAAAAGTATTAAAAGAAGTACAGCTTGAAAATGTTATCTTACTCAGAAGTGCTGAAGCAAAGGAGGGTACAATAACTTTAGAAGAATTTATAGAAGATAAAGCAGCAAAAGCTCCTGATGTAGATATAGATCCTGAAAACGATGTTGCTGCGCTATTATATACAGGTGGAACTACAGGTTTACCTAAAGGAGTTATGTTAACTCACAGTAATTTAGTTGCTGATGCTCTTTGTACAATGCTAGTAAGAGGAGAACCAACCGAAGAAGAGCTAGAAGAGGAGCAAATATATGGAACCGGAGTAAGTTTATCAGTTCTACCTATCTGCCATTCCTTTGGTTTTCAAATACTTGTTATCTATCTTCATTTAGCAACCATGTTAGTTATGTTTGCTTCATTTAACGCATCTGAAGTTCTTGAAGCGATTGAATATTACAAAGTTACAAATTATATTGGGGTACCAGTGATGTATCAAATGTTAATTAACTCTCCTGATTTTACTGAGCGAGATCTATCAAGCTTAGAAGAAGCAGGATCTGGTTCAGCAGCATTAGCTCCTGAGTTGAATAAAAGATGGCAAGAAGTTGTAGGTTTTCCAGTTGGTCAAGGATTTGGTTTAACTGAAACATCACCTATTACACACACTGCTGCAGCTTGGATGCCAGAAATTAAACCAGAAAGTATTGGTGTTCCAATAATAGACACTGATTCAAAAATCGTAAATCCCGATACCTTAGAAGAGCTTCCTCCCGGACAGATAGGTGAATTATTAATTAAGGGCCCTCAAGTTATGAAAGGTTATTGGAAAAGGCCTGAAGAGACAGCTGAAACCATTCTTGAAGATGGATGGTTAAGAACAGGAGATCTGGCAAGAATGGATGAAAACGGATATTTCTACATTGAAGGACGAACAAAAGATATAATAAAATACAAGGGTTATAAAGTAATGCCACGAGAAGTTGAAGAGAAGTTATATGAACATCCCGCTATTCTTGAAGCAGGGGTTGTTTCGGTGCCAGATGTCAACATTGGAGAAACAATCAAGGCTTACGTAGTACTTAAACCAGAATACAAAGATAAAGTCACTGAGAGGGAAATTATTGAATGGTCAAAAGAACGATTAGCCGGTTATAAATATCCTCGTAAAGTAGAATTCATCAACATTTTACCAAGAACTTCAGTTGGTAAGATTTTTAGAAGAAAATTACGAGAAAGAGCTTCTGAAGAGAAATAAGAATTTTTTTTTAATCCTCATATATTATTTTATTTCAAATTCTCTATAATTAATTTTATAAATTTTTGGATAATCCAATATAATAATAAAGTTTAGTGTGATTAAAATGAGAAAAGAAGATATTTGCTTTATGTCAGCATGTGACATGTTAGATGCTATTAAAAACCAAGAATTAACTTCAGAAGAGATCACAGAAACTATAATAGAGAAAATAGAAAAGATAAATCCAATTATTAATGCTTACTGTACTCCCACATTTGATTTAGCAAGAGAAATGGCTAAGGAAGCAGATAAGAAAGTAAAAATGGGTGAAAAACTTGGTTTATTAAATGGAATTCCAACCTCAATAAAAGATTTAGTTGAAACAGGAGGAATACGAACTACTTTTGGATGCGTTATTTTTGAAAATAATATTCCAGATAAAGATCAACTTGTTGTAACGAGACTTAAGGATGCTGGAATAGTAAATCTTGGTAAAACCAATACTCCTGCATTCGGTCATAAAGCAGTAACTGATAATAAGATATTTGGTGAAACAAAAAATCCTTGGAATTTAGAAAGAACACCTGGAGGGTCTAGTGGAGGTGCTGCTGCAGCAGTTGCATCAGGTATTGGGCCATTAGCTCTGGGATCTGATGGTGGTGGCTCAATCAGAATTCCTAGTTGTTTATGTGGTGTTTATGGGATTAAACCTAGTTATGGTAGAATTCCACGCTTTTGGGATAAAATTAATTTTCATAGATTATCACATTATGGACCTATTGCTCGATATGTCAAAGATGCCGCTTTAATGTTGGATGTAATGGCAGGTCCTAGTGATATAGATCAATATTCGCTATCACGACCGGAAATAAGTTATTTAGATACTCTTACGGAAATTCCTAAAAATATTAAAATAGGTTATTTATTAGATTTAGGTTATGTGAAGGCGATTGATCCAGAAATAAAGAAGTGTGTAGAAGATTCAGTGCAGAAATTTGAGAAACTTGGTTGGTCAGTAGAAAAAGCTAAAATTAAACTGAAACAGGCTTATCGGTCTTTTATAACCATAGTCGTAGCGGGTTTTGCATATGATTATAAGAAATATTTAAAAGACTGGAAGGAGAGATTGAGTCCTACATTTGTAAGATTAATTGAAGCAGGTATAAATATTACTGGCATGGATTTAATGCACGCAGAGCTCCAAAGTATCAATGTTTACAACCAATTTACTGAATTTTTTAACAAATTTGATATCTTAATAACTCCTACTACCGCAGTAACGGCATTTGAACTTGGGAAAATGTATCCAGATGAAATAGAAGGTGTAACAGTCTCTCCTGTTGGTTGGATGCCCTTTACATTTCCATTTAATATGACAGGACACCCTGCAGCCTCTATTCCATGCGGATGGTCGAAAGAGGGATTACCAATAGGTATGCATATTATTGGTCCTAAAAATAAAGATGAATTAGTATTGCAAGTTTCTAAGGCATTCGAAGAGATTGCTCCATGGCAAGATAAGAAACCTAATTTCAATTAGAAAATAATATGTGCATAAAATTTCTATTAATTTTTTTCAATTTTATCTAAATTTTATTTTGTTAATAAAAAATAATTTATTCTTATAGATATTCAGTTTTAGAACGTGTAAATATCGTTAAGATTAAAATTACTATTCCAATTATTATAAAAAACATAAATAAATTCCATGTTACGATAATTCCGACAAAAGGGAAAATAATTGCAGCTATCATACTACTAAACATATTTATCGTGCTAAGTACTGTTGCTCTATTTTCTGATTCGATTTGTTTATTGATACCATCTACAAAAAGCAAAAATCGGGAATAACCAAACGAAACGATTACTAAGACTATAATAATCCCTAATGGAATATTTGAGATAAAACCCGCTGCGATATATGCTGTGCCACTTATTATATTAACTGTAATTAAAACCCTTAGTTTATTTTCAGCCCATCTAAGCCATTTTGGTAAAATTATTGTAAAAATCGCATTTGTTATATTCATAATTGAACTAATGAATCCAAAATAGATGATAGGAATATTTAATTCTGTGAAATATACCTGCCACGTCCAAAACAAGAAAAATATTAAAGTGTTTATAGGTATTAAATCAACTGCCAGAATCCTTAAAATTTTGTTATTTTTTAATTCTTTGAATCCTGATTTTACTATGGTTAAATAGTGTTCTTTTTGGTAGGTATCATCAACCAACTTAGGCTCTTTAAAAGTTAATGACATGAGGAATCCACAAAAATATACAATAGCTAAAGTATTCATTGTAAACTGTAATGAAATAAATTGGGCAATTACAGAACCTATTGGAGCCGAAATAGTTAGTGCTATTAAAGTTAATGTCTGATTTCTCCCTAAAATTTTTGAGAGTTTGCCCTCTTCTCCGTAAGATTTTAAGGAATTATAGACAAACGCATCCATGGTACCAGAAAATAAAGCTATAGAGAACCCCCACAGAGTTTCGGCCAACATAAACATAAAGAAATTCGGTATAATACTATAGCAAAGAGCAGCAAGAGATACTACAAGAGCAGCGAGAGAGAGGCCTGTTTTCCTGCCTAGGAAGTCTGATATAGCTCCTGAAGGTATCTCAAGTAGAAGGATCATCGCAGTATAATAACTCTGTAATATCATCATCTGAAAGAATGTAAGGCCGCCCCAAACAGTCATATAAGGGTAATATACTGCCCTAACTGTGTGAATGCCAAAAATGAATGCAAATATATATGTTTTATATATATTTGATTTATAGTTTTTTTCGATCATATTTGATTCACTGTTACTTCACTCTAAAGATAAGATGCAATTAATTTTTAATAAAATTTGGACCCAACAAATTTATAATAAAAGAATTTCAAGCTAAAAAAGGTTTATTTTGGGAAAAACTATATGTAAAGATATTCCATCCTATTAGTAAAATCTATTTTATTTTGAGGATGATCTGATATTATTAAAAATTACAGGCTCCAACAGCATCCGTAGGTAAGATTTGTATTGTCGATTCGATAATATTGTGATTTTGTTCTAAATAATCATTAATTTTAATAATGAATTCTTCTTGTTCATTCACTATTTTGTTATTATCTATTTTAATATGAGCTGAATACACTAGCATTCCTGGGATTATTGTCCAAACATGAGCATGAAATAATTCCACTATCTCAGGGAACTTCCTTTGTAAACTTTCATTAATGGCATCAATATCTAACCCTTTAGGTGCCATTTCCAGTAAAATTCGAGTTGATTCTTTTAAGATTCCCCATGCCCAATACAAAATAACAGCTGAAATCCCTAAACTCACAATTGGATCAAGCAAAAAAATGTCAGTATACATTATTATTACTGCTGCGATAACAATTCCTATGGATGACGCTGCATCTGCGACCATATGAAAAAAGACACTCCTTACATTCAAACTTTTACTATGGCTACCTTGCAAAATTAAAATGCTTGTAATATTTACTCCAAGACCAACAAAAGCAACAATTAACATATAAAGACCGATTATTTCCTCGGGATTTAGGAATCGAAGAATTGCTTCATAAATTATAAACCCGACCATAGCAATTAGAAATATACCATTGATGAACGCAGCTAGGACTTCTGCTCTGTAAAGACCAAAGGTCTTGTGGTGACATTTCGGTTTTCTTGCGATATATATCGCAAATAGACTAATCGAAATTGCAAATGCATGAGTGAACATATGTCCTGCATCGCTAATTAACGCAATACTATTAGTAATTAATCCTCCGACAATCTCTATAATCATTACTATCGTTGTAATTGTAAGAGATAAAATAAGTTTCCTTTTTTCTACTGTGCGAAATTGAAATAAATGATCCGTATATGCAGTTTTACTCATAGTTCTACCTCATTTGACTCTTTAATTAATGTTAAGAAATTAACATTAAAGATTTATTGATAATTTTTTATAAAACAATTTTACTGTTTTGCTTTTTTTTCTAAATTTTCTTTGGTAACACAATACACTGGTACTCCTTTTTCCATAATTAGATAACAAGAATTGCAACTAATGCATTTTGCTGGTGAAATATCACCGCTTTGCCAACGGTTAGGAAGCTCCGGTTCATAAATAAAGGGTCTACTTAGTGATATAAAATCTACGACATTAGTTTGGAGAATTTTTTCAGCTAATATTGGATTTCTAATTCCGCCCACAAGCATAAGAGCACAATTTCTTAAATGGGGTTTTATCTGCTCTGCTATTGGCAAAAAATAGTTTTCATGTTCAGGTTTTTTAATAACCTTACTTGGATATGGATTTTTATCAAACAGATATGATTCCCTACTACCGCCACTAGGTTCGATAGCATCAAAACCTGTTTGAGCTAGAATTTTTGCAATTTCTATGCCATCTTCTTCATTTAACCCATTTGGAATATTATCTACTACTTGAAGTTTTATTATAATAGGAAAATTTTTCCCGAGTTCTTCACGTAGTCCATTATATATATCTATCAAGATTTTTGTTCTGTTTTGAAGTGTTCCGCCAAATTCATCAGTGCGTGTATTCGTAAAAGGGGATATAAAATTACATAAGAAATAGCCATGAGCAGCATGCAACTGTACCATATCATATCCACACTCATAAGCTCTAATACCCGTTTCAATAAATTTTTGTATGAATTGGTTCACCTCTTCAGTGGTTAATTCTCGTGGGGTAATACCGGTGCTCTTTGAATGAATAGGTGATGGAGCTACAGTTGGATATTTAGGATGATAACCTAAACGGCCTAGATGAACCAGTTGGACACCAATTTTAGTATCATTGTATTCATGGACTTTATTAACTAACTTTTTATGACTAGGAATATATGAATCATCATATAGGCAGGCTTGATAAGGTCCTCCAGAACCACTTGGATCGACCGCTGTTGCCTCTGTAATAATTAACCCAATTCCTCCTTGAGCTAAATTTTCATATAATTTGATAAATCTATCGCCAATATATCCATATTTCTCTGCTATTCCCATAAAAGTTGCTGATCGTACGATACGATTTTTTATTTGAACATTTCCAATTTTCCTTGGACTAAATAAAGTCTCTAATCTCAATTTAATCAATTTTAAAAATATTTTTATGAAAATATAATTTATGTCTCTTTTAATTGACTTATTCGCTCAATAAAAACCTTTTCTGTGGCTTCCATCTCCGGAATTACATTTTTAAGGATCGGTATCCAGAAAAAAGGCAACGCAATAAAAGCAATTATAGACATCATCATTCCATACACAGATCCATAAAGATCTCTCACAAATGCTCCAATAAGAGGCCCTAATGAACGTCCAATTATATCAAAGAAGTTTGCTGTAGCAAGAGTAGTTCCCCTATGCTCTGGAAGGTTCAAATCCACAACAGTGGCATACCAACTTCCATTAACAGCACCATTCGTAAACATAGCTACCATCATTAATATTACCATGATTAAAGCTCCTGGAATAGCAAATAATTCTCCTACAGACACATTATCTGGCGCTTCAAAAGGAATGATTAACGCAATGAATACAAAAGGAATGGGGACTACGTTTCCTATAAGAGCAAGTAAGACTCTTGCCTTTTTTTTGCCTTTCTTGAATAAATTATCACCAATAAACCCAAAAATTATAGTACCAATAAGAGTGCTTAATAGAATAGTCCCTAAAAAAACTAGTGTGATATCTTCAGGGACATTATGATAATCGCTCATATAATAAAAGATTAGAAATAAAATGATTCCGGTTGGAATTGTATCTACAAAATTAATAATCAACCATACATTAGACTTTTTTTTAAAAATCTCCTTTAAATCTGACTTTTTTATTCTATAAGTATAATCTACTGCTTGCTTATCAAGTAAAAATAAATTATCTTTACCGATACGTGAAGGCTCTCGAAAAAAAAGAATTATACATGTATTTACCAACCCTAAAATCCCTACTATTAAATATGATAATCTCCAATCAATAGGGCCTGCAATTGTAGCAATGATTAACCCAAAAGCCATTCCTAAAAGAGAGGCTATTGAAAAAAAGGAAAAGCCTTTAGATCTATCATCTTTGGATACTAAATCTCCTATTAATGAAAAAATACTTGGAATAATCGCACCAAATCCAACTCCATTCATCGAAGTCAAGAAAAAAAATAGATAATACCCTCTAATATTAGGGGATACGAAAATTATGAATATTGAGAAAATTGAATAAATTAATGTCCCAAGAAGAACAATCCATTTTCTTGTAATCTTATCGGCAAGATATCCAAATAGAATTACAGAAAATCCTGTAATGATCGTAAATGTTGATGTTAATACACCTAACTCAGCTGTTCTTCCCTCAAATCCAAAATAATATGAAATGATTTCGAGGTTAGGAGAAATCATATTCTGAACAGAATAAACCAACGAAAGGATAATAATAAAAAGAATTACAGATAGCAGAGAAGACTTAATAGTTTTATTTTCCATAAAATAAATTGGTTAAGATCTTATAAAAAGGTTAAACAATGAGTAAATAATAAGATTTAAATCTTCCACTTTCCTTCTTCATAAATAATCTTTCCATCTGCGATAATTTTAGAGCCTGGTGTCTTCATATCTTTCAATATATCCCAGTGTATAGGACTCCAATTTTTTGAACCTGAGACTTCAATACCAAGTCCAAGAGCACAATGCATTGTTCCCCCCATCTTTTCATCAAATACAATATTCTTCGTAAATTTGGTAATTCCATAATTAGTGCTAACGGCAAACTCTCCTAAAATATCAGCATTCTCAATTTTTAATATTTCATGAAGAGAATCTTCACCTTTATCTGCTGTTGCATTGGAGACTTTTCCATTTTTGAATTCTAAATAGATATTTTCAATTTCTTTACCTAAATATCTTCCAGGATATGTAAATCTAATATACCCATTCACAGAATCCTCAATTGGACCTGTCCACACTTCTCCATCAGGTAAATTATCATGTCCGCAATTGTTTATCCATTTTCTTCCTTTAACAGATAATTTTAAATCAGTATCCTCACCTAGAACTTGAATATTATCAACGTTATTTAGGTATTCAACAAGCTTCTCTTGCCTTTTTTCTATATTTAACCATTCCTTAACAGGATCTTCTTTATCGAGAAATAAAGCTTTCTCTACAAATTTAATGTAAGAAAAAAGGTCCATATTTGCCTCTTGAGCAAATGCTTGACAAGGAAAAGGAATCCCTACCCATCTTAGCTCCCCTTTCGCTACCCTTTCGTCAAAAATCTTCATATTTTCTTTCCGTTCTTGTGACTCCCTTCTCTTTTTCAATAATTTAGGATCGATTAAACTCAATTTCTTTGGATTATAATCAGCAATAATAGGAATAAAACAATCAAATTCCTTATATATCAGTTTTATAGCATTATCTAAATATATTAATTGCTCTTCTGAAGCATACTTAAAAAATAGTTCCCTAGATCCCTCAATCTCTGGCCTTAAAAATGGATGTGCCCCAATTTTTAAAATTTCAATATATAATGCACGAAAAAGTTCTTCTGCTAGTGTTGGACCTTCAATATAAACCCTTTCTCCCTTTTTAATATTAAGAGAATAATTTACAACTAATTTAGCAACTTTTTCATAAAAAGGATTAATCATGTTTTCATCAACTCATTCATTAATTTACATTTTCTATTATATGATTTTATTTATCTTTTTCTTAACCTTAAATAAAAGGTATCGGATATTATGATAATCGCTAATATAATAACAGATTAAAAATAAAATAATCCTGGTTGGGATAGTAAATAATACGAAATAATTTCAAGATTTGGAGAAATCATATTTTGAACAGAGTATACCAATGAAAGGATAATAATAAAGAGAATTACAGATAACAGGGAAGATTTACTAGTTTTATTTTCCAAAAAATAAATTAGTTAAGATCTAATAAAAAGGTTTAAAGAATAGAAAATATAAACATCTAAATCTTCCAATTCCCTTCCTCATAAATAACCTTTCCATCTGCAATAATTTTAGAGCCTGGAGTTTTCATATCTTTTAAAATATCCCAATGTATAGCACTCCAATTTTTAGAACCTGAGATTTCAAAACCAAGTCCAAGAGCGCAATGCAGTGTTCCACCCATTTTTTCATCAAATAACATATTTTTTGTAAATTTAGTAATTCCATAATTAGTACCAATTGCAAATTCTCCTATAACATCAGCATTTTCAATTTTTAATATTTCATTAAGTAAATCTTGACCTTTATCTGCTATTGCTTTAATGACTTTTCCATTTTTAAATTCTAAATAGATGTTTTCAATTTCTTTACCTAAATATATTCCAGGATATGTGAATCTAATATTTCCGTTCACTGAATCCTCAATTGGACCTGTCCATACTTCTCCATCAGGTAGATTATCATGTCCACAATTATTTATCCATTTTCTCCCCTTAACAGATAATTTTAAATTAGTATCCTCTCCTAGAACTTGGATATTATCAATGTTATTTAGGTATTCAACAAGTTTATCTTGCTTTTTTTCTATTTTTAGCCATTCTTTAGCAGGATCCTCTTTATCGAGAAATAAAGCTTTCTCTACAAATTCAGTATAAGAAAAAAGGTCCATATTTGCCTCTTGAGCAAGAGATTGACAGGGAAAGGGGACCCCCACCCATCTCAACTCCCCTTTAGCTTCCCTTTCATCAAAAATCTTCATAATTGCTTGAATCTCTTTTGACTTTTGTCTCTTTGTTAATAATTTAGGATCGATCATACTCAATTTTTTTGGATTATAGTCTGCAAAAATTGGAATAAAACAATCAAATTCCTTATATATCAGTTTCACAACATTATCTAAGTATAAGAATTGCTCCTCTGAAGCATACTTAAAAAATAATTCATCAAATCCTTCAATTTCCGGATGTAAAAAAGCATGAGCTCCAACTTTTAAAACTTCAAGATATAATGATCGAAATAACTCTTCTGCTAGTATTGGACCTTCAATATAAACCCTTTCTCCCTTTTTAATGTTGAGAGAATAATTTACAACTAATTTAGCAAATTTTTCAAAAAAAGGATTGATCATATTTTCATCAACTCATTCAATAATTACTTTTTATTCTTTATTATGAAATTAGATTTAAATTTTCCTAAATCTTATATAAAAGGTATTTTGTTCTTCTTTACTTTCTAAAACTTTAAATCCTACGCTGTTACCTAATGTAAGGTAATAATCCATATCTTGTTGCTTATTCCATCGTGTTCCATAACCAGTATCAATCATAGTATCTCCTATTTGAACTTCAAGCCAAACCATAAATAGATCTTTCCTCTCTTTATCTTTTTTCGGGATTTTTACATCCCATACCACAAATTCTCCATGTGATTTTAAAACCCTATAAATTTCTTGGAATATTTTTTTATGGTTATTTTTTGGAATATACATCAGAGTAAAAAAAGCTGTAGCAGTGTCAAATGTATTATCTAAAAATTTTAAATCCTTAGCATTCATAACTATTTTTAAATCTTCAGTACTTGGTGCTTCTTCAAGTTCTCTTCTATTGGGATCAATTGCAACAACTTGCTTACCTTTAAATTGACCTATTACACCCTCTCCCCCACCTCCAATATCTAAAATTCTTCCCTCTAATTGGATATCAGATAAATCAAGTTTGTACGGCCCTACATTCAACCCTTTATCTTTCAAGTAAACATTATTGATAAATTCATCGATAGCTTTTTCATCCGCGTGCCATTCATTCTCTATTTTTCTTCCATCTATTTTTCCAGCTTCAAAGTAATCTCTTAGTTCGTTGTGATCTATTCTATTATGAAAATAAGCTTCACAAATATCTGCTATGTTAAAATACTTCACATTATCTATCTCTTTCATAATAAATAAGTGAACCAATTACCTAATAAAAACTTTTTAAGAAAAACCAGGCATTCCTCAAAAAGCTAAAATGGGTAAGATTAGTAAATAACTAAGATTTAAATTTCTCGAAAATCTGCTTTAGAGTTTCATAATTCATTACTCCAACAAATTTACGTAACATTTTGTCTCCCTTCACAAAAACAGTAGAAGGGATTGAAGAAATTCCAAAATATTGCGCCATCAAGGGATTTTCATCAACATTTATCTTAGCAAAAATAAAATCATGATTATATTCTTGGTTGAGTTTTTTAAAAATTGGATCATACATCTTACAGGGAGCGCACCATACCGCCCAAAAATCTAAAACTACTATTTTATCAGGAAATTCTTTTAATAATTCATTAAATTGATTATCATTCTGAATATTAATGATATCTTTTGGCATAGATTGCATCTTTAATAACATTTCGGCTTTACGTTGCCGAATTTTTTCTAATTCGTGGTCAGACATTTTAAAAAATAATTATAATTGTATAATTATGATAATTTAAAGCAATATTTACAATTTTCTTATTTTAATCAAAAAAAAATTGTCATTTAAAATTATTGATTATAGGAAAAAAACACGATCCTAGAACGTATTTTTCACTTTATAGAGGATTTCAATAATTTTCTAAGTGAAAATATCAAAGAATTACTATTTTAAAGAATTATTATTCATAATTTCAAAAATTAATACTTTTATTAAGTATAATTGATAATTTTATCTTTAGTTTCTAATGTAATGTGTGAAAATTATGAATAATGTGATTTATTATTTTTCAGGGACAGGTAATTCATTGAATGTGAGTAAAGATCTAGCAAATGAGCTAAAAAATACTAGAGTTATCTCAATTAAAAAAGCAATACAAGAAAATATTGAAGAACCAATTGAAAAAGTGGGATTTGTATTTCCTGTTTATTTTGGAGCACTTCCTCCAATTGTTGCTGACTTTATTGAGAATTTAGATAATATCGGGAAATATGTTTATGCTATTGTGACTCATAATGATTTTCCTGGGGCAGCGCTTAATATTGTGGCTAAAATTCTTAAAAAAAAGGGGGGAACACTAAATGCTGGGTTCAAAATTCGAATGCCAGGGAGCTATATAGTTTTATACGATGCTCTATCCAATGATAAACAAATGGAAAGATTTAAAGAAGCAAATCAAAAGATAAAAGATATTGCCAAAGCCATTAAAGATAAAAAGAGTACAAGCTTGCCTTGGTTTGGTTCTGTGCTCACTTTCTTACAGAAGAGGAATAATAAAAAACTCGCAACAAAAGATAAGAATTTCTGGGTTAACGAGAAATGCACCAGCTGTAGAATATGTGAAAAAATATGCCCTGTTCAAAATATTGAATTTATCAATGAAAAACCTCAATGGCAACATAACTGTCAACAATGTCTTGCTTGTTTACAATGGTGTCCAGAAGAAGCTATAGAATATGGAAAAAATACAATTAATAGAACTCGTTATCAGAATCCCCATATAACTATCAAAGATTTATTAGAATAAATAATTCAGATAATTATAATCAAGAGATGAGAATTTTTTTGAAAATTCATAGTATTAAAGAGGATGAATTGGATTATATTTCTGCTATATGCCTTGATCCCAGTGTGGGTAAGAAAACAAGAGAAATGATGGGTGATGGTATGAAAAATAGATTACAATGGATAAAAGAAATGATGCCTAAAGGACTTGAAATCTTAGTTGCGCTAGATACTCCTAAAGATGAGATAATAAATTATAAATGGGCAGGTCGAATGAAGCATTCAGAATTAGCCATCCAAGGTAAAGTACCAATGGGACTCCTCGAATATTTACCAATAGAATATGCTCTTGAACCTGTAGAAGGAAAAAAATTACTCTTTATTAACTGCATGTGGATATTACCGCCTTTTTGGCAATGTGGAATCGGAAAAGCACTTCTAGAATCTTTTTTAGATAAAATCACGCAATATGAAGGGGGATGTGTTATCACATATGATAAGGATAAATGGTTTGGAACATCTATAGATTACATGCCCTCTAATTTCTTCAAAAAATTTGGATTTAGAGAAGTTGACAGAGAGGGATCGCGTTATTTATTGTTTTATGATTTTGGATCAAAAAGCAAACCAAAATTTATTACACTCAAAGAAAAGATAATTTCTGAAGAAGATCAAAATATTGTAGAAATCTTCTATAACAGTCAATGTCCATGGTCTATGTATATGATAAATGAAATCAAAACTGAAATGAAAAAATATCCCCAATTTCAGGTGAATCTAATTAATACTGACGACAGAAAAATAGTTGAACAATATGGGATATCTAGGGGTATTCGTTTAAATGGGAAAACTATTATTAAAAGAATGGGGATTTGGGAAGATATAGAAAATGACATAAGTAAAATTGAAAAATAAGGTTAAATATACTTTCAAATAAAATTATTGGGAGCTTAGAAGAACGCTTAAGAATCTATACTAAAAATACTTATAAGACTAAATTTACTTAATTTAATTTATAAGAGTTTCTAGGTATCAATCCAAATGAAGATACACTCATTATTCATCCTCAAAAAAACTGGTGTTTGCATCTACTATCGAAATTTTACAAATGATTTTGAAAATATCCAAGTCAATTTAATAACTCCTTTTTTTTCCGCCATTTTTTCCTTTTCTGAGAATGTAATCTCGAAAAAAACCCCTGAAGTCCTTGAAATGCGGGAGTTTAGATTTGTCTTTAAAGTACAGAGAGATTTTATTTTTACTATATTAGCAGATTCAAGTGCTAGCCTAATATTTATAAATTCTAGTTTGAATAGCATCGCCAACGAGTTTCTTGATATGTATCCGGATGCTTCTAAAATTAAGGATTATGAGCAAATTGAAAATCCTAAATTTGATAATGTTGTTGATTCTATTATTACTGGAGAAGACGAAAGTTCCATGAGTAAGACGTTTTATACAAGAGTTATTGATATTTTTGAAACTTTAATGTTAGAAGATGAAATAATCGGAGCAGCTATCTTAACCACTAAAGGAAACGTTATGTATACTTCTCTTCCAAATGAAATCTTATTAAACTCCTTAAAAGAATTAGAAATCAGATTTATGGTGGGCTCTCTAACTTTAGAGCGAGAAAATATTTATGTGTTAGAAACAGGGCAAAAGGTATTTTCTAAAATAATTGATATTCCTTGGAAACTTGATCCTCTTTTAGTTGTAGTTCTTTATGGCTCAACCGTTCCCTTAGGAATGGCCGAAGTTAATTTGGATAAAATTGCTAATAGAATAAGGAATATTATATAGCACAGCAATTATTTCTCTCTTTAAAAAAATTTAATTTTGTCATTAAACAATTCTAATGCGCTTAATACTAATAAAATAAAAAATTGAGAAAAAAAAATTCTATTTAGTAATTATAACCAAAAATATAGAAATGCTAAGCCAATCAGAAATGCTAAAACCGCCCATAAATATCTCATATGTTTCGCATAGTTTCGATGTCTTCGACCAGTCTCATCCCAAATTGTATCAACTTGTATATAAGGTATTGGCCCTCTTCGGTACCACCCCTTAATTCTAACTCGCTGCCCTACTAACCTTCTTACTTTTCCGAGAGATGCGAAGAAATCCACAATGCCAAGCCCAAATCTATAATCAACGTACATAAGCCCAGTCTCATCTTGAAAATACATGTCTTCGCTGAAATAATACCCTGGAATTCCCCTGCCTACAATTTTACCTTCGATAATTGATGGTACAGAACGCATTGGGCTAGCTTTGACATTAGTCACGAGACTGAGAACATTGTGGGCCACAAAACCACTTTTATACATATATTTTGTCTTAATTATTGAGCTAAATCCAATGATATAGAATCCTATAGCCCATAAAAGCAGCATATTAGAAGGATTTAGGAAAGGAATTGTATAGAATCCGGCGAGTGCAAATATCCAAGCAATTGTTAAACCAAGAAGAAGGAAAAAAATCAAGGTAGGAAGTGTTTTTATAAAAATATCCCATAAAAATTCATCCATTAATGTTTTGCCTGCTTGTTCTTCTTTTAATCTGCGAGCATCAGAAAAATCAATTTCCGGTTTCTTACCAAACAGTTCACATTGCTGATTCAAACGTAAAATTCTTTTTGCTGGTAATGGATGAGTTGAAAACATTTGGTAATATCGAGCCCAAGGATTATATAAATCCCATGCTGCAGCTGCTTGAACGGCTTCTAATGATAAAGTTCCTACTGTTCCAACACTTATAATGCCTAATCCTTTAGCTGCGCTTGGATCAAAAATTCCTAACCCTCGAAGTCCTCGGACTCTTGATTTTTGTCTCTCTTCGATATTGCTATCCACTAATAATCCATATGCAATTTTTACAAGTCCAGTTGATAGTGCATTCGGATCCTCTAATACCGCAGCACTGTGTTCATCAGCATAATACTCTCGAATTCTACTCACTATTAGTGATATCAAATAACCTATATAATAACTGATATAAGATAGAAATGCTACCACAATTAACACTAATCTCATTACAGCTGCAGATTCACTGTCTCGTGAACTTCGAGCACTAGAAAACCAACTTGCATAATATGCCCATCGAGCAACTGTTAATAAAACCAATGGAATTGCAAATACTATTGTCATTAAAATAAAATCCGAATGGACAACATGTCCTAACTCATGTGCAAATACGGCATTTTGCTCTTTTTTATTTAAATATTTTAAGATTCCGTCTGTAATCACTACTCTTGCCGAATTTTTGGTCCAGCCAAATGTAAAGGCATTTGGGTTGAAATCGTGTATTATTCCTAAGCGTGGTATCTTTATACCATGATACGCAACGACTTTATCTAGTGATTCTGCCATGTGAGGAAATTGCATAACAAACTGTTCGTAAGGAATCCAATCAATTCTGTAAAGCCAACCAATTATTAATGGTGATATTGCGTATTGAAAGAGCACCATTACAAGTGTAATCACGATCATAATTAACAAACCGTATAATGAAGATGGTAAGAACCACACGCCAATAATGAAGACTACAGCATAAAGCAATGCAAATAGGGAAGTTATAGCAAGGCCTGAAGCTAATCGTAATCCTATTTTATTTCACCTTTTTTTTTTAAATTATTTTTAATAGAAAGGAAATTACAATATTTCCCTTTCATGTTAATTCAGAGCTATTATCCTAAAAAAACTTTTGGTATATAGAAATAAACTTTCCTAATAATGCCTTTATAATATAAAAATCAATCCTAAAAGTTAAAAATGCTAAAATAATTATTCAACTTAATTTCTTCTTATAAGAAAATAGTGATTTTCATTGTATGATGTAATAATTATTGGAGCAGGGATTGCGGGAGCTTCATTCGCCTCTAAGATTTCTAAATACGCTAAAACACTTCTAATTGAAGCCCAAGATTTTAAAAAAGAAATACCTATAAGAACTAACGTTTTTCCTGAACATAATAGGCCATTTATAAAAGAAATAGAATGGGAAAACAAAAATATTTTTCCATGTCTTCACACAAAATCAAATTATATGAGCCAGGAGTGTAACGGTGTAATTAACTCTACTGAGTTTGGAATTCCCTTAGGAAATATATGTCATACTGAAAATCTGATTGATGAACTCATCAATCAACTTGAGCAAAATGGAGGAGTATTTAATTCAGGGGAAAAAATCTCGAAAATTAATAAGCATAATGATTACATGGAATTGATCAATGATATAGGCGAATCATATTCTACAAAAGTATTAGCATTAGCAACAGGTTCACGCGGATTTGATCTACAGCGTTCATTAGGATTCGAGATTCCTGATCATTACACTGGAGCATTAATCCATTTATTTGGAAATGAAGATAAAATAAATGAAAATTTAGAATACAATTATATCTTTCATATAAATCCTAAAATTTCAACGAGTGGACCTTTTTACTTTAATAAAGGCAAAGAGAGAATAGCGACTGGATTTTTAGGAGGCAAAAATGAATCTAAAGAAGAAATTGTCTCTAAACTTGAGAGAATTTTAAAAAATTACAAACCAATACAACCTTTCGTTAATGGATTGAGATACAATTTATCAAGCACAGTTGTAGGGGAAATATCCAAACATCCCATTAAGTATTTCTCAACTGAACGAGTTATTGTACTTGGTGAAGCAGCAGGATTAGTCACAGCTTTTTTTTATGAAGGGTTGCTATCAGGAGTTGCATGTGCTGAAATTGCTACTAATATATTAAAACCTCTGTTTGAGATAGACAGCGCATTTAGCCGCTTAGAACTACAAAAATATGATCAAGAAGTAAAACGTGTATTAATGACTTATTTTAAAAATGGGAATGCGCTTGAATACTTGATATATAATGAAAGTTCTTATGTTAAAACTCTATGGCAATTATATACAGAATTGCTTTCCGAAAATAGATTAGCAAGAAAATATATCTATGAGGCATATATTAACCATGATTTATCTAACCATAATACTAGTAATGATAGATATGTTGGAGAAAAATGGTTTGGTAAACTTCCTACTCTTTCAAAAATAACTCTAAGTCCAAAATTTTTTAAAGCAATGCTTCTATAAGTAAAAAGAATGATAATATAAATTATATTATTGTTTTGTTTTAAAAAAGACTACTGCTAGGACCAAAAATAAGAAGGTTAATCCTAAAGTGATAAGGAAATCCATGTAAAACACTTCTAATCCAAAACCATTAATCATGATTGCTCTGCTAATTCTTATCGAATATGTCATGGGAATAAAATATGAAATAATTTGAAATATTTTTGGAAAAGAATTAATTGGAAAAATAAAGCCAGAGAAAAACATAGAAGGAATTAAGAGTAATGGGACGAATTGAAATGCTTGTAACTCAGTTTTCGCAAAAGTAGAAGCAAAAATCCCTAATCCGACACAAGACATTGCATAGATGAAGAGGATAAAAAATAACAATAAAATGTTACCAATAATCTGCATCTGGAAGAAAAATATTGAAATAATTAATAAAAGTGCACTTTGGATTAATGCTATTAATGTGTTTCCTAATAAATATCCTATCATTATTTCCCATTTGGAAGTGGATGTAACCTTAACCCTATATAAAGTTCCCGTTAATCTTTCCCTAGTAAACCCTCCTGTAACCGTTATTATCATGAATAAGAAGAGAGCAAAACTTAGAATTCCTGGTCCAAGATAATCAATAGGTCTTAAATCTGGATTCCCTGCAACATAGATCTGCTCTATTGTTAAATGAGCTTCTTCACCCGTTATCACATTAATTACCTTTCCTACAACTTCTGAAACTGCTGCTATTACAGAACTTATTGTTTGCGGATCACTTCCATCTATATACAATGAAACTTGGATGGCTTTTGAAAAATTTAACATATTTTCCGTAAAATTTATAGGAATGATAATTAGCGCATAATAGTTATTTCCTCCATAAATTTTTGAAGTCTCTTTTGAAAGATCAAACGTATTTGCTTCAAGCAATTTTATTTTAACTCTATCATCTTCTTTAAGGGAATGTATAAATATCTCAGAGAATTTGGTATCATTTACCCCCAAATATGGTATGCCTTCTCCACCTTCATCAAAATTAACAATTTTAATGGGTACATGTTTAACAGGTTGTCCAAAAGCGTATCCAAAAAGAAACATTAAAAAAATTGGCATCATAATGAGTAACCCTATTGTTCTTTTGTCATGTATTAATGCTTGGAGATTTTTTCGTGTAATTGCCATAATCCTTTTAAAGCTAATGTTCATTTTCCCATTCCTCCTAATTTTTTTCTATCTTCTCTTGATGTGTATAATAAATAAATACTTCCTCCATATCGGGCACTCTATCAAGACTCTTGAGTTCCTTAACTTTCTCCATTAGCTCTATGGGTGTTCCAGAGATTAGTATTTTCTTATTCATTAATCCAATTCGATCACAATTAAATGACTCTGCTAAATAATGTGTAGTAATAAGAATTGTAACTCCATCTTCTTTTGAAATTTTCTTGAAATAATTCCAGAAATCGATCCTAAGTTCAGGATCGACTCCTACAGTGGGTTCATCTAATATCAGAATTTCTGGTTTATGTAATAATGCAACAGCAAGTGAACAACGCCTCTGCATCCCTCCTGAACATTTTGATATCAATCTTTTTCTAAATTCTGTGAGATCTATCAATTCAAGAATTTCCTGAATACGAGAATAACGAATAGATTTCGGAATTTTATATAGATCTCCAAAAAATCGTAGATTCTGCTCAACTGTTAAATCTAGATATAATGAGAGCTCTTGAGGCATAAAACCGATTTTATGATAAATTTCATTAATTCTCTTGGGGATCTCTTTTCCCTCTATCATTATTTTTGCTCCTGGATCTGGATTTAAGATATCAAGTAGCATTGATATTGTTGTTGTTTTTCCTGAACCATTAGGACCAATAAGGCCATATATCTCACCTTTTTGGATTTTAAGTTCAAGATTTTCTACTGCTTTAAAACTTCCAAAAGACTTTGAAAGATTTGAAACTTCTATGATCATATAATGTAAAAGATTTTGGTATTGTATATTGTTATTTAAAATAAAAAAAATTTAATATGTTACTAGTCAAGTAATACATCAAATCCACTCCCTATAGTATTAATATCAACAGTACACTAACTCACTTAAAAAGCTCTTAAAAAAATTAATCTAAATAGGTCTTATTATTAAAATGTATATATTTTAATCGTTCTATTCTTTTTTTTTCAACCTTTCTTGCTAAAATTAACGCAAATCTTCCAATTTGTGCTTTTAATGACAATTTTGCCCCATACTTTTTATATGCAAATTTTATTAATAGAGTTACTAAAAATATTGTTCCTACAAATACAATCCAGAAGTTAAATGCATTTAATTGATTAAGAAAGATAATATATAATATATTGTGAGAAAAATAGATAGTAAAGGAATAGAATGAGTAAAAAAAGAAAAACCGATAGCTTTTTTTTACTTTAAAGATCTCAAATTCTTCAATAATTAATAATACCGAAAATAAAGTGAATAGTACTCCCAGAGAATAAATAGTTGAGGGAAAACTTGCATGGATTAAAAATCCTGGAAAAAGAAACAGGATCGCAATCAATATTAAACTTAGACCAATTATTAATGAAGGAATTAAAAAGTTATTTTTTAAGGCTAACCTTCTTTCATTTTGATCATCTTTGAGATATATTTCAAACAAAATATCTCCTACAACAGTTCCTATTAGAAAAAAACTGAAATAATATAGAATTGGATGTAATCCCATAGAATTATATAGGACATGAAAAAGTACTCCTAAAATGTGAAATCGTCCTTGATAGGGTAAAAGAATTGAAAGAATAAAATAATGAGCAATCCAAATATTCACTGCTAATAAAATTCTTAACGATTTTGAAGTTTCTAGAAAAAAAAATGATAAGAATAGTGAAATAGCTATCGTTAGCGGTATATACCATTTCCATATATTTAAAGGATTTAATGTACCTACCGCTGTCGCGCTATTATAAAGCATAGCTAGAATAAATATAATTAATGCTCGAAATAAGTATTCATTATTTATATTATCTATACAATATTCATTGGAAGCATCAACTTTAGAAAGTCTACTTCTGAAAAATATTACTGCGCTTAATCCTGAAAAAAATAAAAATCCAGTCCCAATAATATCACCAAAAATGGAGTGTAGTACTGAAGTTAACCAACGATCTTGAGGTCTTATCCACCAAGAAAGTAAATGCCCAAGAACCATCATAAATATGCACCAGCCGCGAAATGTATCTATACTTTTTATCCTCTTCATTTAAAATCCATAGATTTCGTATAAAAAAATCTAATATTATTACAGATATAAACAAAAATATGTTAGCTTCTTTTTTATTTTTTTGTGATATCTCAAATTTTTTTAAAAAAAAGAATAAAAAGAAATTGTTAAATAATAATTCTTACTCGTAAGTGAGAAGTGGACACATAACTTTTCCACTTGTCTTAAATTCTTTAATTTTTTCCTTAGGAACATCTTTTATTCCACAAGTGGAGCAATTCCATTCATAAGATTTTCTATCTGGTTTAAAAATAACTCCACTATCAAAGTTATGTTTAACGCCACATGGGAATTTATTCACTTCTTGGTAATCACCACCATTGAACATTTATTCAGATTTAATAAGAAAACTCTGAACTTATATCAATTATGTTAATTTTTATTTTATTAATAATAATCTCTTTTGTACTTATTTAAACTTTCCCCTTATGTTCCCACATTTGTTAAATATATAGAATTAAATTGAATCCGACAAAATATAAAAGATAGAAATAAAAAATAAACATATTCCATAAAAATAGGAATAATCTAAACATTTTTATATCATCTAATGATCTCAAATTTAAATTTTTAGTTTTAGGTTGAACAATATTTAGAAATAAGCTATTAAAAAATTTCATAAAAACTCAATTTTATGTTTCATTAATAATGTTAATGTATACTAGTATAGATTGATGATTAATTGCCGTTGTTAATTAATGGCACTAATTATGTCATATAATTAATCATTTTGGTTTATCTCAATTTAAGCTTGATTTTGCATATCATCAAAGACTATGAAATTGAGATCTTCTATACTTCTTTAATATTTTTAATTAAGTCATTATTATGTTTTCAGGATTAATTGCTAGTCCCGCATAAGTTCCATATCGAACCTTATTATGTTGAAAATGCATAAATTCATCTATACTTTAAATTCTATTATTAAAATAAGTTGAATAGGAGTATAAAAAAGTTAAAAATTTCTACTCATAAATTTTTCTGATAAAGCTTCTTGGAGCTTTTTTATTGTTTCTTTCAATTGTTTTGTGAGAGGCTTAACATCTTGTGCAAGATTTGGACTAATTTTAAATGCTTTTTCTAAATATTGAATCCCATTATTATAATCATTTATATCAAAATATGACGTCCCTAATAAAAACCATGCTTTTGCAAATTCAGGCTCTAATTCTGTTGCTTTATTATAATTTTCAATTGCTTTATCAAACCTTTTTGTTTGTTTATACACATTTCCCATGTTATACCATGCTTCAGCAAAAGTGGGGTCAATTTCAACACATTTGCTTAAGAATATAAGTGCATTGTCATAATCTTTTTTGGCTTCATATGATAATCCCATAAGATTCCATGCATGAATATGATTTTTATCGAAACCAACTGTTCTTTGGAAATATTCAATAGCATTATCATAACTTCTTTTGTTTTTATATGCAATTCCAATATGGTAATATGCATCTACAAATTTCTCATCAAGTTTGATTGCTTTTAGGCAATTTTCTATAGCAATATCATAATGTTGATTCTCAATTTCAGACTTTGCTTTATTGACTAGTTCCTTTTTATAGGTGTTTTTTATTAAATCCTTATTCTTAACATCTGGTTCTTCCATCATGTCATTAACTTTTAAAGCCTTCTCATAAAACTCAAAAGCATTATTAAATTCTTTTATATCTGCGAGCTGATTTCCTTGCTCAACTAATAATCCTATTTCTTCTGAATAAACACTATCTATTAATTTTTTAATTTTTGTCATTTCTTTTATTCTTCTGTCAGGATCGTCAATAGAATTTGCGTATTCTAAACGTTTCGTGAGTTTCTCAATCTCTTTCTCTTTTAGTTTCTGTTCTTCGGTTAGTTTCCCTTTTCCGATTAATTCTTTAACCTCCGCCTCGTATATAAGGCTTTTAATTGTACTGACTTCTTTTTCCATCTCATCTGTTAGATACATTTTGTTTGTTATCGCAAGCGCATCATTAAAAACGTCTATAGCACGATTAAACTCTTTTTGATCAACTAGTTTATTACCTTTTTTCACCACTTCTTGGACCTCAGCAGAATAGACTTTATTAACAACATTTTTAAGATTCTCTATTTCAGGATTCTCATCTTCAGGATAAATCATTTTTTTTGCAATACTTAAGGCAATGTATAATTCACTGATAGCTTCCTCATAATTTTTTTGAACAATATATTGAATTGAATTATCTTTAATTACATTTATTCCTGCCAAACACGCTTGATTTATTAAATCAGTAACTTCATTAATCATCCTTTCTTTCCGTTCTGAATTTACCATGTTTTTAGTAATACTTAAAGCTTCATTGAATATATTAACTGCTTCATTAATCTTTATAAGAGATTCTTCAAACTTATCTTGTTGAGTGATCTGTTTTCCTTTTTCTATAATCGGTGTAATTTGTTCAAGATAAATTGGATTTACAATTTCAGCTATTTGGCTTACTTCGAGTTTCTTTAAATCAGAATCATGCATTTTATTAGCAATAGCATGCGCTTTTTTTAATTCTGAAATTGCTTGCGTTACTAAATTCCGTTCAATTAAATCTTTCGCATTCTCAATAATAGGTTTAATTTTATTAGAATAAATTTCATTTGTTAAATTCTTAATAGTTTTAACTTCAGTACTCTTCGCTCTATTATCAAACACTTCATTTATAAATGCAAAAACATTATCAAATGTAGATAGAGCTTCTTCGATTTGACCTTTTTTTTTTAACTCTGTTCCCTTCTTAACTAATGAAGTAATTTTAAAATTGTATGTGACATTGATCTCTTTATTTAAAAGTGCTATCTGATTATCTTTTGACTCAGAATCACAAACATCCGCAGCAAGATTCAACCCTTTATTGAAAAGTTTTAATGCATCATCAAATCTCTTCTCTTCCCGTAATTTTAGACCATCCTCTAATATTTGTTTTATATCATTTTCGATGGAAAAATTTTGAATCTCTGATATTTCACCATTTTTAAACTCAGAATCATCAATTTTATTAGCAATTGTAAGAGCTTCCCGCAATTTATCCTTAGCTTTTATAAATTCTTTTCGATCTGATAAATCTGTAGCTTCTTGAATTGTATTATCTATTTGTAAACTATATGTTTGATTGATAGCATTTCTCACATTTTCAATTTCGGTTTTTTTATCCTCAAGATTTTTAACATTTTGATGTAAATAACTTATTGCTTCGCGGAATTTTGTAATTGCTTTTTGAAATTTATTTTTATCCTTGAAAGCATTAGCTTCTTCCATTATTGCATTAAATTTTTTTAATATCGATGCTTTCATTGTAATTTATATCTTATTATTTAATCCATAGAATTATTTTATATTTTTAATACTTTTCTTATAAACCTTTTATTTATTGAATTGTAAGTTTACCTATAATATTTAAAAAGATTATTGAAATAATGCCTAATTATAAACCTCTAAAAGCATTCTCTACAATCGCATGCTGTGGTTTGGATTGTGGATTATGTCCAACATTTTATACGAAAGGGCCATCAAAGTGTCCCGGATGTTGTGGACCAGATTTTTATAACAAACATCCTTCTTGTTCTATTATTACCTGCTGCGTAAAAAAAAATAAATTTGAAACTTGTGCCGACTGCATTGATTTCCCTTGTTCTAAATTAAATGATTGGGATAAATGTGATTCATTTATATGCCATCGTGTTTCTCATTCAAATCTGAATTATATTAAAGAAAATGGGCTAAATCTTTTTATTGAGCAACAAGAGAAGAGGATTAAAATACTTGAAAAAATGCTTGAAAATTTCAATGAAGGGCGATCCAAAAGTTTCTATTGTATTGCAACTGCTTTACTCCCAATATCAGAATTAGAGCAGGCACTAGAAGGGAGTGAAAACAAGATTAATGAGGAAAAAATCGATTCAAAAGACTTGAAGGCAAAATCTAAGATTTTAAAAACTATTCTTAATAATATTGCAGAAGAACATGAAAAAGAATTAAAATTAAGAAGAAAATAAAAATACAACGTGTTAATTATGATTGAAAGGAAAATATTCTATGGTGGTTCTATAATTACCATGGATGATAATCAACCAATTGTTAATGCAGTAGGGATTGAAAATGACAAAATTATTGCAGTTGGTGATATTGAAGATGTTAAAACTTTTATGGCAAAAAAATATGATATAGTTGATTTAAAAGGATCCACTCTTTTACCAGGTTTTACAGATTCACATATGCATCCAATAACCTTTATATTCTTCTTACTTAATCCTGACCTCTCAAATATTACAAGCATTGAAGAACTTCAAACCCTCCTAAAAGAAGCATCCAAAGGAAAAAATACTAATGAACTATTGATAGGATTTAATTTAAGTGAAGAAAAGTTTAAAATTCCTATTCTTCCTACTCGATGGGATTTAGATACTGCTTGTCCAGAGGTCCCCGTGTTTGTGTTGAGATATGATGGTCATATTGGTATTGCTAATAGTAAAGCATTAGAACTAGCGGGAATTGATGAACATACAGAAGTTCCAGAAGGAGGGGAAATAAGAAGAAATTACCAAGGAGAATATACAGGAATAATAACTGAAAAAGCTTTAGAACTAATAACTTCAAAAATTTCAATTCCAGATACTAAATTAATTAATGACACTGCTGTAAAAGCATTTAAAATACTTGCTGAAAAAGGTTTAACCTCAATTCATGGAATTGTAAGTATAGATAAGAGTGGTGAATTCGGAGAAGCTAGTGCGATAGAATTTTCTATTTTAAAATCAATATACGATAAAATCCTTCAAAATATGTACATTATGATAAATACCGCAAAACCTAAAAAACTGGATCGCTTAAGAAAGCTTCCTCTACACGGTGAATTAAGTGATACTAAATTTAAAATTGGCGTTCTAAAATTATTTCTTGATGGCAGTTTTGGAGCAAAAACAGCCTGTATGTATGAACCATTTACTGATGCACCAAATATGTGTGGATTTTGCGTAATTGGAGAAGATGAAATATATGAGAGAATGAAAGTTGCTCATAACAATGGTTATCAAATATGCATTCATGCAATTGGTGATAAAGCAAATAGAATTGCTGTTGATTTATATAAAAAACTGTTAGAGGAATTTCCTAGAAATGATCACCGTCATCGAATTGAACATGCCTCAATATTAACTTCTGACGTATTAGAAGATATGAATAAGTATGGTATTATAGCTTCGTGCCAACCACCTTTTATTAACTCAGAATTTAATTGGCTAGAAAAACGATTAGGAAAAGAGAGATGTAAGAATACTTACCCAATGAGATCAATCCTCGATAATGGAGTTATACTTATTTCCGGTTCTGATTGTCCAATCGAAGATCCGAGCCCTATTTTAGGACTTCATGCTTTAGTAACCCGTAATGGATTTGTACCTGAGGAATGTATCACTATGGAAGAAGCATTAAAGACCTACACAATTTATCCAGCTTATGCTGCTTTTCAAGAAAATATAAAAGGAACTATTGAAGTTGGGAAATTAGCTGATTTTGTAATCTTAGATAAGAACCCACTTGAAGTACCTAAAGAGGAAATTAAAAATATTCGAGTTCTTGAGACAATTATAAGAGGAAAAACGGTCTTTAAAAAAGAGTAATGAAAAATGATAATTTTACAGGTTCTCTTTTATAAATTGCCAAATAATATTATTTACTAATTCTGGTTGTTCATCTACAAATCTATGGCCAACATTTCTGATAATTTCGAGTTTTGAGTTAGATATTTTTTCATGTAGAACTCTATAGTGTTCTGGTCCCATTATTATTCTGTCTTCGGCTCCCACTAAAATTAGTGTTGGCTGTTTAATATAATATAAAGAATCTCTCGTATCATGATTATTGATAGCTGCTCCTTGATTCTTCCAGTCTTGTAAGGTTGTAGGGTCTTCTATATAATTTTTTCTGATTTTCTCGTATAAGCCCTTATCTTTTCTTAATTGCTTTCTAAAAGGTCTTGAATATAAGGCACCGATTCTTACGTTTAATTTATGCTCTAACTCGAATTTATCCATGATCTCTTGTGATTCTATGATAGATTTTAGTGCGCTTTCGGGATGATACGGTGTTGTTGCACACAATATTAATGTTTTAACTGTTTCAGGGTATTTTAATACATAATGCTGGGCTATCATGCCTCCCATACTGATTCCGCACAAGTGGATTTTTTCCTTGATATTTAAAAATTCAAGTAATTGTCTTATATCTTCAAGATACATCTCCATTGTATAGGGATAGTTAGGTCGAGAACTCTTACCTGTTCCACGATTATGTAATGTAATAACCGTCATCCTTTCCTTAAAAAAGGGAATTTGGAAGATCCAACTCATTTTACTTCCTAATCCGCTGATTAATACGAGCGGCTCACCTACTCCTTCTTTTATATAATACAATTTGATGTCGTTATACTTAAAAATAGGCATAATATTCAACCTCAATTAAAATCAAATAATTAATGCATATATTTACTATGAACTTATTTCATTCAGAAGATCATCGATGTTATTTAACTTTGTTTAACTTAATCGCAATTATTATCGCTAATATCTTCTGAAAGGTAAAGATCCAAAACTTTTAAATATTTAAGGTTTTTTATCCTTAAAATTCCATCAAGATAGTGATTAGAGTTAGAATTACCTAGTAATAATTCAAGTTAAAAAATCATTCTATTAAAGTTTTCAAAATTTTTAAAAAAAATTCACTATGTACCATTATCTTAAAATCTCTTCATAAAGCTTTTGGTTGAACAAAAAAAATTCTAATTTTTGCTTTAGCCTGTCCTTTTTCTTTTGTTTTTTAAGTCTTAATTTTCCCTTTGGCGTCTTCTTATTTTCCATACTATTACACCACCAATGACCGCAATAGTAATTGCACCAACAATATATAATATTATTATTAGTTCCAAGGGTATCTGAGATTTAGGTTTGCCATTTCTAATTATATTGTCTTTTATAATATTTCCCCTGCAATTTTCTTCTTTAATAGCTTTCTCCTTGTTACCAATTAAAACATTTTCTGTGATATAGTTATAATTAGATCCATAAAGATAAATACCGTATATCCCATTATAATTTATAACGTTTTTAATAATATTGTTATAGTGACTAAAATTTAAATAAATGCCATAAAATCCGTTATAATTAATTGTTTCATTATTATTTGTTATTAAATTATTACTACTATTAATTAAATAGATCCCATAGTAACTATTGTTATTAACTGAATTTTCAGTAATAGTGTTATTATCACTAAACCATAATCGAATCCCTGTGTTGTTATTTTTGTTTGCTGTATTTCTTGAAACCATATTATTATTACTGTTTTCTAAATCAATCCCAAAATCAATGTTGTTATTTGCAATGTTTGTTAAAATTTTAGAATAATCAGCATTACTTAATCCGATACCATAACCATTTAAACTGGCATTATTTTGTGAGATTATATTATAATTGCCATCTTTTATAATTATTCCATAATATTTATGGAAATTTGCTAAGTTTCTTGAAAGTGTATTATTGTCAGCTAAATGTAAATATATCCCATAATTTCCATTATTATTCACCATGTTTTCTATAATTCTATTTTCAGCACTACCATCAATAAAAATCCCACGATCATAATTGTAACTCACATTATTTTTTAATACAGTATTGTTAGTGCTTAATGTTGAGAGATAAATTCCACTCCAACTATTATTTGCTACGTTTCCTGAGACAGTATTTTTAGAACTTACTTCTAATAAAATACCACATTCTTCGTTAGAATTTAATAAGTTTCCTAAAATAATGTTATTATGGCATTGTGACAAGTATATCCCATTTCCGTTATTATTTAAACAGGTATTATTGATTAATTGACTGTTATTAACATTTTTTAACTTAATAGCACCATTATCTAATCCAGAAGCAGAATTGATGAGATTACAACCTTCAATTCTGAAAAATGTATTAGTATTTTCTATAAAGATACAACTACTTGAATTTTGACCATCAATACTTAAATCTTTTAAAAGATACGGATCGGAAATACTTCCTGAACCTGTAGACCACCATTTTACTAGTGCTATTCTCTCCCAACTGAGTGCATGAAGATTAGAACCATCTATATGAATCGGGCTTCCATCAAAGAGAGGATTTGTATAAATTGGTAGAAAATCTATACTTCCTGCTGTTCCTGAAATGATATAAGGAGTGTCCCCAATACCATCAAAAGGGGGTGTATCTGATCCCAAATAGTTATCCCAATAATTTCCTATTAATGAATTGTTCCAATGATTATTTGAACCGATATCATAGGCATGCAGTTTATTTTGTACAAAGATATTATTAAAAATAATCGTATCACTTGAATGCTGATGAGTCTCTATACCAATTTCATTATTATTAGATATAACATTCTTAGTAAAAACACTATTCTCACTATTCAAGAAAATACCATATTCGTTTCTATCAGCCAAGTTTCTTTCTATTGTCGAGTTATATAGATAATGCAGATAAAATCCATAAGAATTATTTATAGCGATATTATCTGTAATATTGACAGATTTAGAATCTTGGATATAAAATCCATATGTATTATTAATTGCTGTGTTTTGATAAAATGATGAGCAACGAAGATCTAACCAAGTCCCATATTCACTAAATTCCATCTGGTTTCCATATAATGTAGAGTTTTCAAAAAATCCATCGATACTTCTATAATTGTTAATCAAAGTGTTATTCGAGATATTATAATAAGAGCCTTCTACGCTAATTCCCTCATAATTGTTGATGAAAGTGTTATTCGAGATATTGTAATAAGATCCACCTCCTCCAATTCCCTCATCATTATTAACGAAATAATTATTAGATAGATTACATTCTTGACATTGCTCGAAATCTATACCGTACCACCGAGAATTTGAAACATTATTTGAGTATATTAGACTTCTAAAACAATCCTTAACACGAATTCCATTTTGAGTATTATTTTGTATAATATTGTTAGTAATAACATTATTAATACATGAGTATAATTCTATGCCTGATAATGAATGAAATGAAGAATTCACATTTGTAATTGTATTATTCATACAATGACTTAAAAATATTCCACACGGGCTATAAGCTAAATTTAAATTAGATATCAATGAATTATTACAATTTATTAATATGATTTGTCCTGGATTTACAAAATCGGCTGGCATTAACCCTATTTTGTTTTTATAATAATAGAGATCTTTACCATTTACTTTGTTACTAGTATCAATCTCATATGATCTTAATTCTTCAAGATTTCCTGAGAGATAAACCCCGCAGTTCTCTAATAAATTATTTGAAAGATGATGATTATCCCCTTCTAGATAAATACCATAAGGGTAACTGTTAATTATTTTATTTTCAGTAATATTTAAATCATGACAATTTACCAGAAATATCCCATGTACGTAAATTTTGTTAGATTCATAATAAATATTGTCTATGCTATTATCTAAAACTGTTATATTATAACAATTTTCTAAACGAATTCCGCAAGCATTGTTATCTGAAATATTATTATGAGATATATTATTATCGGCACAATAGTGTAAGGAAATCCCACAAGTAGTTCGGAAGATATTGAAGTTAGAAATCCTTGAATTATTACAATTTACTAATATAATTTGTCCTGGGTCTGTAAAATTAAAAGAATCTAAATGTGTTTCATTGACATAATAATATATAGCTTTATTATTTACTTTATTACTCGTATCAATTTTATGGGAGTTTATTTCTTCAAATTTTCCCCCGAGGTAAATTCCGCAATTCTCAAATAAATTATTCGAAAAGTAAAAGTCTTTTGCGCTTAATATTACTCCATAATGGCTATTTGAAATATTATTATTAATTATAAAATTAGATTTGGCAGGTGTTTCATCACCAAGGGATGAACTATAAATAGCATAATAGTTATTGTTGAAAAGGTTAGATGAAATAGTATTATTGTAATTACTAGTAAATCCGGCGAGATTTACTCCTATACCGTTGTTAAGGAAATCATTATTTAGTATAGAATTGTTCTGACAATCATAAAATTTTATACTCTCCGAATTATCTATAAATAAATTATTAGTAATATTGTTGAAATGAGCTTGCGAGAAAAGTATTCCATTAGTATTTGATTCAAATATATTATTGTGTATAAGATTTTCATTACTATTTTCATAATAAATGCCATCATAATTCTCAGAGATGTAATTTCCAGAAATATTATTATAATAGGAACCTCTCAGTGCTATAGAACCTTGAGCAAATCGAGTTATATTATTCTTTATTAAATTATTATAATTGCAATCATCCATAAAGATTCCTTGTATACCACCCTCATAGCTTTTACCACTACTATTAACAAAAATTTCAATAATATCATTATAATCACATTGATACATCATAATTCCATTTTCAACATGATCCATTGTAATATTTTTAAACTCATTATTATCGCAATAAAACATACTAATTCCCATTGAAGAATTAAAGATTGTTATATCTGAAATGAAATTATTATCGCAACCTGCTAAAATTATTTGTCCAGGGTTAGTAAAATTATCTTTAGTCAAACTATTTTCGTTAGAATAATAATATATAGGTTTTCCATTTAATGTATTTGAAGAATCAATAGTTTGTGAAGTAAAAACAATCATACCACCGCTAATATCAAATCCAAATCCTTGTTCTATAAAAGTGTTTTCTCTAATAATAGTCATTTCACAATTACTTAAAATTATACTTTCTTCATATTCACTATGTACAGTATTTCTTATTATTTTGTTATTATTACTACTATAGAGCTTTATACATGGGTGTAGTACATCGATTATATTATCCGTTATGATATTGTCATCACAATAATAATTAAACTGTATACCATTCCATCCACAATTTGTAACATTATTCGATGCAATTGTATTGTTATTACTTTCGTCAAGTCGTATCCCTTGGTAATTAATATTATCTATACTATTTTCTGCTACAGTAATGTTTTTACAATTATCTAGGTTAATACCCACTTTATTATCATAACAAGTATTGTTTATTACAGTTCCATTATTCACATTTTTCAATTTTATACCAGCATATACTGGTTCTGAACCTCCATCCCATTTAGAATTGAAAAATGTACAGTTGTCTATTCTAAAATATACACTAGAATTTTCGATTAATAAACAGGTTCCTAATTCATTACCATTTATAGTAATATCTTGAATTATATATGGATCACCAGATGTTCCTGATCCAGTACACCAACTAAAATTTCCAACAGTTGCTGACCAATTATCAAGGATATGGACACGTCCATAAATGATACTTGAAGTTTTCAGATTCTCATGATCTTTATTAGATTGTTGAGATCTAAAGAAAAATTCTGATTTGTAAGGAAAAAAAAGGAAGCTAAGCGAAATTACTATTAAACAAACTAAAATTCTACTTTTTTTAGCTTTTTTACTAATTATTCTCATTTTTTAAACACTTAAATCTGAGTTCCAAAACTAAAGATTTCGCGTATTAATTTTGTATTAAATTAATATAATATATCTTATTCTTATAAATATTTACTCAATGCCCTTCTAAATTTATTGAATGGATATAGTCGTTCTTTTATGATAAAAATAATTGAGTTAGATGTTCCAAGCTATTACCGATGAATTTTAAACTGATCTACAAAATCAAATGAAAATTTATATCAAAATTCAAATAGAAATAAGCCAAAAGTAGGTAAATTTACTAATGTTGAAATTTAATTTTCAAATTGATTAATAATTCATATTTTAAGTAAAATCAAATAATTAATGGATATTAAAAAGAAGTTATTGTCAAAAAATTAGAGCATTGATTTATAGATTCCTTGTATACAATATTGATTAATCTGTAAAATATAGGTGCTCATCAAAACCTGTCTCTGCTATAAGGTTTTGCCCAAGTTTTTGAATAGCTTGCTTTGTGGGGCTTTGGAGAATACGTCTTGCAATATTTATGACTGAAGCTAATTTATTATCTGGGAAATCTCGAATAATATTATCATATCGAGAAAAATTAATTCCAGCAGTATAGACACCGGCTGTTCCATGACGTGCTTGGGTTGAAACGGACCAGTGCTCAACTTTAAGCTCAATCTTAGATAACAGAGTTGAACAGAAAAACCATTCTAAATACAGATCCATTCTTTTTGATTTGCGTTTTGTATCCTTTAACATTTTTAAAGCTTTATTTAGTCTATCAGGATGGATCTGACAAAATACACTCCTATAATCTTCAGTTAATTTTTCTCTGACATGATCCTTAACTTGATTCATGATTTCTTCGACTTTTTTAGCTCGCTCACCTGTTATTTCGTGTTGAATTGATTGTATATGTTGTTGAATAGCATTCTCAGTTTCCTGACTCTCCTCAATTACCTGAGTCTCAGTACTAGGAGATGGGCGTCCTCTCGATGGAGGTCTACCACTTGGTTGGATTTCTGAGGGCATACTAATGATTTCTTTTGGAGGTAAGTTAAAAATATTATCTAATTTTGAAGGGTCTTCTCGTACTTCATTAAATTTATCCTGTATTTCTTGTTGAGAATATCCAATTTCTCGAAGGTAGAATGCTGCACTTGCTAATTGATGCTCTAATGCGCTGGTTGGTCCATGAGATACGCCAAATTCTAGTTGTATTTGTTCATCTGCAATTTGACTGACTTTATCTTCTTTAATCTCATTTAATTTTAATGAGCCTAATTTTGTAAGGAGATATTGTATTTGATTAGTAGTAAGATAATTTAAATTTCCTGTAGGGCTGATCATGACTGAAATTTTTTCCATTTTCTTTAGAGTTTCAGCAATATCATCTTGGTTTTTACCTTTAGAAATGATTAAAAAATGTTCTAAGAAATTTTTATCAAATCCAGCAACTATTTTAAGAAATTTTTCATCATATCTGTTTAAATGACTTTGTAGGTTACTCCCTCTAAGATCTGATGGCAGACTAATTTGATAGACCAGGATATTATCGGTAATCATATAAATATAGTCTGACTTTTGCATACGCACCGAATGTATCTTCTAATTAAGGTTTAATAAAATTATATTACTAATTATAAAATATATTCCTCTATTAAATATTTTACATTAAAGTTGTTTTTGATATCTTTTAGCCAGTTTTCGTGCTAACTCACTTTGTTCTTTCGTTTCTAAGCAGCATGGTCGAATTTGTCTAATCCATTTTACAGGGTTGATCCCTTTAGGAATTTGATTATTATATGCTGCCCATGCAACAATCATTATACCTGTTCTTCCACAACCTGCTACACAATGGACGACGATTGGAATTCCATTTGTACTATATTTATGTGTAACTTTTAAAAATTGCTCTATTTGATCTTTTGTGGGGATTCCAAAATCAGGGATACTAATATGAAAATAATTAAAATCTTGAGGAATGTCTTTTTGGTTATCAAACTCAGAACAATTTATTATTACTTTTATTCCCTCATTTTTATATCTATCAAATAAGGAAGGATTTGGCCACCAAGATGCAGCTATTTTATTCTTTATAATCCACGTAAATGGTTCAGTTTTTTCTGGCATTCCATTCTTCGGCCAATACCAAGGACGAACCATTTATAATTCATTGAATATTTAATTTAATAATTATATTAAGAAATCAATCATTCAAAATAAAAATTTTATAGTAAAAAAAAAAATTAAAAAAATTTTTCACTTTATTGTGCGAAGCTTTTTCCATCTTTCAATTATTATAATGGAAACACCTAATATTGTTATTCCTAAGAAGATTATATCATATCCTAGGATCCCAGATTTTTGGGATGAAATTACAACCTTGACATAAATACAGTTAGATAAAACACTACCATCATTGTTGTAAGCAACCACAATGAAATAGTATTCCCCATTATCATATCCACTTATAAGAAATTCTCGATTAGTGATTTCTTCTGAAAGAATTATT
>SMTZ1_10000260_pt1 | contig 46827 bp, 45 predicted proteins | sample DeeMarSWOR136_30_FD_25667 | JGI IMG/M metagenome (IMG submission 25667) | reverse complement strand
AAGGAGTCTGCACAAAAGAAGAAGTTCTTGCAGAAGTGAAAAAGTTGAGTAGCAAGGTTTCGAAGCCGCGGCAAGATACTAACTGAGTGTTCTCTTGATTACCCGAGCCAGTCTCTCGATTCCCTCCCTAATTTGGGAAACAGAAGGATAGGAGAAGTTTAACCTCATCGTGTTCTGCCCCTTCCCATTTGCGAAGAAAGCAGTGCCGGGGGTGTATGCAACACCCTCCCCACCAATTGCGTCCCCCAACATGAGAGAAGTGTCAATTCCTTGGGGCAATGTCATCCAGAGGAAGAGACCACCCTCTGGTTTCGTCCACCTCACCTCGTCTGGCATGTAATCTGTAAGTGCCTGAAGCATCACATTCATTTTCTCCTTATAGATTGACTTCAGTCTTTCGATGTGTTTGGCCAGCAGATTGCGTCGACAGAATTCGGCGACCACGCACTGCGTAAAAGCTGAGGTGCATGCGTCCGTCGACTGCTTCACGGTCACGAGACGAGAGATTATGTCGGGCGAAGCAACGATCCACCCGAGTCTCAACCCCGGTGAGAGGATCTTGGAAAACGTATATATGGTAATAACCCTATCGGAAGTATCAAGCGACTGGAATGCGGGAATATTCTCTCCCTCGTATCGAAGGCCGCGATAAGGGGAGTCCTCAACGATAAGAAGATCGTATTCGTCAGCGAGCTCAAGTATTTGCTGCCTCCGTGCAAGGGGTATTGTGACTCCTGCTGGATTCTGAAAGTCAGGAACGACGTAGATGAACTTAGGAAGCTTCCGGAGTTGTTTCAGTCTTGCTCTCAGAATATCGGTCTGCATTCCATCATCGTCGAGCTCGACGCCGACACACTCAGCACCGTACGCGAAGAAAGCACCGATGGCGGCCAGGAATGTGGGCAGTCCGCAAATCACCTGGTCGCCAGGATTCACAAAGATCTTCGTCGTCAAATCCAGTCCCTGCTGCGACGCAGTAATGATCAGGATGTTCTCTTGAGATGATTCTACTCCTCCGTGGCGAAGGAGATCTATTAGAACTTCCTTTAGTCCATCGTTTCCCTCGGTCGGTGAATACTGGAGCGCAATCTCACCCTCTCGTTCCAGCACTATTTGAGTGACCTCTGCCAGCTCCTTTGCAGGAAGCAACGAAGGATCAGGCATTCCCGGCGAAAAAGAGATTATGCCCTCATTCTTTGTGAGCTTGAGCATCTCGCGGATTATGGAGCGTTTCATCCTCAGCGCAGCCTCCGAAAGTCTCTCTTCTAAGTTCATCATCTGGCTCTTAGCGTGATCGCTTCACCGCTTCCAGTTCTGAAGCGTATTCCCTCACCCTCTCTTCAACGTCATCGGTGTCCCACACATCCGAAATGACAGCGACACCAGAAGCACCATTCTTCATTACTTCTTCGACCTTGTCGACAGTAATTCCACCTATGGCTATGACAGGGATGCCAACGCTTTTGCATATCCTCTCGAGAGTTTGGACTCCAATTGCCTCCCGCGGCTCGGTCTTAGACGGATAGATTGAACCCGCCCCGAGATAATCCACGGGGAACTCAAGAGCCTCCATCGCCTGAGTGACACTGTGAACCGAGACCCCGATAATTTTGCTCATTCCTAATATACTCCTTGCCTCTTCGGGAGAGGCGTCTTCCTGCCCGAGATGCACGCCATCTGCGTCTATCTCCACAGCAACGTCGATTCGGTCGTTTACTATGAGGGGCACCTTGTATTTTCTCGTAATCGGAAGCAATTGGAGGCCCTCTTCTATGAAATCTGCAGTATCTGCTTCCTTGTTCCTGAGCTGGACAGCAGCAGCTCCTCCTCTCAGTGCTGCCTCGACAAGGTCGGGAAGACTTCGGTTTCTCAAGTATCTGTTGTCGGTTATCACGTATAGGGAGAAGTTAAAACTCCTCATCAGTGAGATTCTATAGAATGTAATTCATCCATGTCAACCCTGAAGTCGTAGGTGGTTACACATCTTCTGAAGGACAGGAGAGCATAAAGGGTGGCGTCATCCCTTTCCTTCGTGTAGCTTGTCAGGATGGTTTCTCTTTCAGGTGGAGATGAGTCACGCCAGTCCAGGATGTGACAGTTCTGCGCCTGTCTCTTCGAGAATCGACTACTGGTGCCTACCACCTGCAATTGGGTTGACAATTTCAGAAGCGTATTGTAGAAACGTCCGAAGACCATGTCTGCGATATTGATACTTTCCATTCTCGTGTCAAACGTTGGTACTGGGGCTGGTCAGACCATCTTCTCCCATTTGCAGTTGCCACTGGGAGCTCGTGCAGATGGTATGGGAGAAGCATACTCCGCTATAGCTGAAGATGCTACAGCTGGATGGTGGAACGCTGCTGCGCTGTCTCATCTTGAGTCTACGCAGTATGCTTTCAGTCACTGTTCGCACTTTCAAGGAATGACCCTCGACTATCTCGGATTGGCCACGGGTTTCGGAGGAAATGGAATCGGGTTCGGCATCCTGACCTTTTCTTCAGGGGAGCTTGAATACAGAGAGAAAGCTACTCAGGAACCTCTTGGCAGTTTCAACATGATAGCTCTTCATCCGATGGTCTCTTATGGAAGAGCAATTGATCCTGAACTGAGCTTAGGATTTTCCTTGATAGGCCTCTATGAAAAGGCCTATACCGATGAGGTTGCCGGACTCGCATTGAACGGAGGTATTCTCTACTACCCTGAATTCTTGAAAGACTTGAGTGTTGCGGCTGTCTTCCAGAATTTCGGACTCAAACTTGGGTTTAAAGAAATCACCTACCCGCTGCCTTTCAGAGCGAAGCTCGGCATGGGCTATCATCTTGACTTGGACGAATTCGGAGTAATACTCGGAGGTGACTATGTGTGGCCTGCCTTCAGCGAATACAAGGTCCACACAGGAATAGAATTGGACTATAGATCCCTCATTTTCGTGAGAGGTGGCTACAAATGGGGATACGACACTCAGAGGCTGAGCTTCGGATTGGGTATTGCCCACAGAGGGATAGCCTTTGATTATGCGTACACACCCTACAGAGAAACAGGAGCTTCCCACAAAGTCTCCCTTCTTTTCTCACCTTAGGCTATGGCAGACTTCTGGCTTGACTTTGAAAGGCCCGTAGTCGAACTCGAGAGAAAGATCGAGGAATTGAAGGCGCTTGCCACAGAAGAAAATCTCGGACTGAAGGAGGAAATCGAAAAACTGGAGCAGAAAGCTGACAAGCTGAGAAAACAGGTCTACCAGAATCTGAATCGATGGCAGAGGGTTCAACTCGCACGACATCTGAAGAGACCACAGACGCTCGATTACATAGCCGAAATCTGTGAGGATTTCCTTGAGCTTCATGGTGATCGGTCCTTCCGTGACGATCTCGCAGTCGTGGGCGGATTGGCAAAGCTGAATGGCAGATCGGTTGTTGTCATTGGCCATCAGAAGGGGAGAGACACTAAAGAGAAGATAAAGAGAAACTTCGGGATGCCTCATCCTGAAGGTTTGCGCAAAGCTTTGAGAATTGCTCAACTCGGCGCCAAGTTCGGAATGCCCATCATTTCTCTGGTTGACACTCCGGGAGCTTACCCAGGAATAGGTGCAGAGGAGAGAGGTCAGTCCGAAGCAATTGCCCGGAATATACGGGAGTTTTCGGTTTTGCCTGTACCCATAGTGGTCCTAATCATAGGAGAAGGAGCAAGTGGAGGAGCCATAGCGATCGCGGTTGGAGATCATATTCTAATGCAGGAAAACGCATTCTACTCAGTGATTTCTCCCGAAGGGTGTGCCTCCATTCTGTGGAGAGATGCGTCAAAAGCGTGTGATGCTGCTGAGGCCCTGAAACTGACGGCTTCCGATCTGCTTAAATTCGGAATCATCGACAGAATAGTGCCCGAGCCTCTTGGAGGGGCCCACAGGAATCTAAAAGAAGCGGCAGAACTTCTCAAAGCGGCTATTGTCGAGAGTCTCGAGTCAGTCGAGCGTTACTCCCCCTCTGAAATGATGCGGACGCGATGGGAGAAGTTCTACAGGATGGGGGTGTTCGAGGAGAAGAGAGCGGAGGCAACATGAAGTCGGACATCGAGATAGCCCAGCACGCGCTTCTCCTGCCTGTGCACGATATAGCTGCGAGAGTGGGGATCAAAGAGGATGAAATCGAACTGTACGGGAAGTTCAAGGCGAAGGTAAGTCTCAATCTTCTCAGCCGGCTGAAAAACAGAGATTCTGGGAAGCTGATAATGGTGACTGCGATTACGCCCACTGCCTTTGGGGAGGGCAAGACTACGGTCTCTGTCGGTCTCGCCATGGGCCTCTGCAAGTTAGGAAAGAACGCGATTGTTGCTTTGAGAGAACCATCACTTGGACCCTGCTTTGGCATAAAGGGCGGTGCTGCCGGTGGCGGCTATGCGCAGGTTCTTCCGATGGAGGACATAAATCTGCATTTCACTGGCGATATTCATGCAGTATCGACTGCACACAACCTGCTTTCAGCTCTGATCGACAACCATATTCATCAAGGCAATGAACTCGGGCTTGATCAGAGAGAGATCGTGTGGAAAAGAGCTGTTGACATGAACGAGAGGGCACTCCGCAAGATCGTGGTGGGCCTGGGCGGCAGATCCAACGGCTTTCCCCGAGAGGATGGCTTTCTAATATCGGTGGCCTCTGAGGTGATGGCAATTCTGGGCCTTTCCAAAGATGTCACGGACCTGAAGGAGCGGATAGGAAGGATAGTCGTAGGATATACCCGCGGAGGAGAACCGGTGTTTTCAAGGGACCTGAAAGCTGACGGTGCAATGACCGTACTCCTGAAAGATGCAGTCAAACCAAACCTTGTTCAGACTGTCGAGAATACCCCTGCATTCGTCCACTGCGGTCCTTTCGCCAATATTGCTCATGGCACAAATTCGGTACTTTCCACTCAAATGGCCCTCAAACTATCAGACTATGCAATCACCGAGACGGGATTTGGCTCAGACTTGGGGGGCGAGAAATTCCTCGATTTTGTAGCACCGATCGCAGGCTTCAAGATAGACGTGATAGTTGTGGTAGCCTCTGTCAGGGCTCTCAAATTGCACGGAGGGGCTTCCGAGAGAGGGTTGAGGGAGAAGGGCACGACGAAACATCTCGAGAATGGATTGCCAAATCTGGGCAAGCACATAGAGAACATGAGGAAATTCGGAGTTCCTCTGGTCATTGCGACAAATAGATTCTCTGATGATAGCGAAGACGAGTTGGATCTGGTGGCGAGATATTGTGAAGAGAAGAAGGTGAAGCATGCAGTGTTCGAGGGGCACAGTAGAGGGTCTGCAGGTGCTGCTGAGCTTTCAGAGAAAGTTATCAGCGTGGCATCGGATTGTCCGTCCAATTATCACCCACTTTATGAGTTTGGACTTCCCCTCAAAGAGAAGATTGAAGTAGTCGCGACGGAGATTTACGGAGCCGATGGAGTCGACTATACGGCTAGGGCTCAATCGAGGTTGAAGAGGATTGAGTCTCTCGGTTTCGGAAATCTTCCAGTGTGTTGTGCCAAGACCCCGCGATCTCTGTCTGACAATTCAAAATGGTACGGTGTGCCGAAGGACTACAGGATTACAATTCAAGATGTTCACCTTTCTGCCGGGGCTGGCTTTGTCGTCCCCATCGCGGGAGACATAATGCTCATGCCAGGACTACCCAAGAAACCTGCTGCCGAAGGAATAAACATCAGTACCGATGGAAGAATAACTGGGCTGTTCTGATGATATGAATCTGCTCTTCTCCTTGCTCCTGCTTAGTAGTTTAGAGCAGCCACAGCCTTCTATGATGCTCATCTGTGCTGAGACCTCTACCCTTCCCACTCTTGTCGCCTGGGACTACTTTCCAGAGTTCTCAACAGAGATCGACGAGCTGATGGCCGTAGTAGAAGAGAAGATTGAAATCAGAGGGGATGAGATGACGTACTACCCTCCGAGCACATGGATCCTCATCTTGAAGAACTCCCGCAGTCTGCTTCTCTGCAGGGGTGATTCCGTGCTCTTCAATTACCCGTGCTCTGTAGGAGACGAAGGAAAGGGTAGAAAGACTCCCTCAGCATGGTATCGAGTGACAAGCAAGATTGAGAACCCGGTCATGGTCTGGGAGTCAGGAACAGTAATACCATCCGGGGATTGGCGCAATTCCTTCGGGACGAGATGGATGGGATTGGAGGAGTGGAAGACTGGCAAAGTAACAGACTATGGGATACACGGGACGAACTCCCCAGACGCGATTGGAAGAGAAATCTCTCTGGGTTGCATCAGAATGTACAACTGGGACGCTGAAACCCTCTTTGAACAGGTGGACATAGGAACGCCAGTGATAATCCGATGAGATTGTGGGAGAAGGTTGTCGCAACGGGACTGGGGACAGGATACCTGCCTATTGCCCCCGCAACCTTTGCGAGTCTGCTCGCTCTTCTCCTCTGGTTTCTGCTCATACCCCAACACCTACCACTGCGATGTCTACTGATATGTATCGCTTTCTTCTATGGAGTCAACGTGTCAGCTCGTTTGAGCGTGGTCTGGGGAAAGGACCCCAGAAAGATTGTGCTTGATGAGATAAGTGGAATGTGGCTAGTTCTCTTGCTCGTACCGAACGGACTATGGCCAGGTATCGCTGGGTTTCTCGTGTTCAGGGCATTTGACGTGGTGAAGCCGCCGCCAATCCGTCGGGCTGAAGCTGTTGGCAAGGGATGGGGAATAATGTTGGATGATGTGCTGGCTGCGGGATATACGGCGGGTCTTATTCGATTACTATTTTTGATAAGTCGCCAATCTCATTGAATAAACTCTTAATATACGTGACGAGCGCAAGGCGGTTCATTCTTAAGGCCTCATCTTTCGCCATTATGAGCACTTCATCGAAAAGCCTGTCTATGAGTGCCCTTAGAGATAGGAGTTTGCGGAGACCCTCCCTGTAATTCCCTTCCCTAATGCATTCTCGGTACTGTGGTTCAAGCTTCTTAGCTGCGTCGAAGAGCTGGCGTTCGGCCTTTTCCGAAAGGAGTGATTCAGTGAGTGGACCAGGCTCAGACTGACCTTTCAGTATATTGGCGACCCTCTTTTGCGCGAGCACAAGCTTGAAGAAGTCGACAGAACTCCTCAGTTCATTCAGTGCAGTAATGCGCATCTTCGCGTCAGCAGGATTGTCGTATCGTGCAGAGAGGACAGCATCGACCATGTCATACCTGAAATCTTCCTCTTGCAGCCAATTCTCTGTTCGTGTCCGGAGGAAACTGAGGATCTGGTCCCGCACGTTCCTCGTCTTGAGAAGCCCTTGCCTGTCAAATGCTTTCAAGGACTCATCGACGAGGGAGATGAGATTGAGAGAAATGTTCTTCTCGATGAGTGTTGACACTATAGCCGTAGTGTGTCTACGAAGCCCGTGAGCATCTTGAGATCCTGTGGGTATATGTCCTGCGATGAATCCCCCCACGACTGTATCCAGTTTGTCAGCGATTGCGAGTATTGTTCCCTGTAAGGTCTCGGGAAAGATATCGCCTGGGTATCTGGGCAGATAATGCTCATAAATGGCAATGGCCACATCCTTTGGTTCCCCGGACTGGAGCGCATATTCCATTCCTATTCGGCCCTCCAGAGTCGTGAACTCCTTTCCATCCTTTATCATACTGGTGACGAGGTCAGTCTTTGAGAGCCAGGCTGCCCGCTTGAGAACGGAAATCCGGTCAAAGTCGAGGAGAGAAGCTGTGAGGGCCACAAGCTTCACCAGCCGTTCTGTCTTATGGTAGAGGGTGCCCATCCCTTCTAACCACACCACGTCCTTCAGAGACTCGATTCTCTCGTCCAGGGGTATTCTTCTGTCCGTGTTCCAATAGAAGAGCGCATCAGCAAGTCTTGCCTGCAGAACTCGTCGATTACCATCGAGGATGTCATCCACCCACTTCTCATCACCGCTTACGACAGCAATGAAATAGGGAAGCATCTTTCCCTTGTTGCTGAGAAGACCGAAGTATCTCTGATGGGCTTTCATTGCCGTCAGAATGACTTGCATGGGGAGCTTGAGGTAAGCATTGCTGAATCGGCCACGCGCGCATAAGGGATACTCAACAAGATTGTTGACTTCGTTGAGGAGTTCTTCATCCATGACGCATTGCCCGTCGACCTCCTGCGCCTTCTCACAGAGACACTGTCTTATTCGGGCCAGCCTTTCAGCCGGATCGACAATCACACAGGCGTAGTTCAGTCGCCGAACGTAGTCCTTTGGACTCTTGATAAGAATCCTCTCGGGATGAAGACCTCTGTGACCGCGGGTAAAATTGGCAGATTTGACACCGGCCACACTGAATCGTATTACTCTCTCTCCGTAGAGGGCGAGTATCCATCGTATCGGGCGGGCAAACCTGAAGTCATTCTTCAACCACCGCATACTCTTTGGGAAGTTCACACTCTGTATGAAGAAAGGGAGATACTCCTTGAGAAGAGCCGACGTGGGTTTTGCTCTCCCGGATTTTTCGAGATACACATATTCACCCTTCTCCGTCTTGGTGGTCTTCACTTCGTCCGGCTTGATGCGGTGGGATTGCGCGAAGCCTATAAGGGTGGGAGTAGGAAATCCTTTGTCATCGAAGCACAGTTTGGCCGGTGGTCCGAGGATTTGAACGGTTCTCTTTTTTTGAACGGGTGCCAGTCTCTTCACAACGAGCGTAAGTCTACGGGGAGTATGGAGAGTGAAAATCTTTCCACTCAGAAGGGAGTTCTCGTCGAGAAATCTCTCGAAATCCTTTCGCATTTGGTCGGTCGCAAGTGGCAAGTAAGAAGATGGAATCTCCTCCGTGCCAATTTCGAGAAGGAAGTCAGCCGAGCTGCTGTTGCGCCCTTTCATGCGAAAAACGAGCGGGCAACGGGATTCGAACCCGCGACTCCGAGCTTGGGAAGCTCGTACTCTACCACTGAGTTATGCCCGCACTTTTTGAAGGATTACAAAAGCGTGGACAGATGTCAAGGGGAAAGTGATGAGCGGATGTGTCAACTTTTTGCGGTGGCAGATCTGACAGGACAAGGGATATTTGCTCCGTCGGCTTCAAGACTTCGCGCGTTTGCTGGGGGAGAAGATGAGAGTGGAGTTCGTCATATAGATCAGATACTTTGGCTGGTGGATCGAGAGGTCGATTGAAGCCTCCTTCGCAAACATCCCTTTACCGCTGACAGGATCACTGCGAGAATCGGTACAGACGTGAGGAGCGGATGACCATCAGTAGTCGGAAAGGAATGAGGGACACCAACGATTGGGCAATTGACCGAGGATGGATGGGGTCCGCTTTGGCTTCGACATACGGTGAACAGCCAACCGTTCAGGCTACCCAGATTGAGAAGTGACCGACGTTTACCAATTCGTGAGCTCTTGATAACAAACCACCTTGTCACGCGACTGCATCTGAATACCCGGAAGTCCGGGGAGCAGTCTTCAACTCAAGTTGACAGCACGGATTGACTTTCATATTTTTCGAGGAATGAAAACCCTAAGGGAGATTGTCTTCATACTCATCCTCATTTGGATGTTTCTTTTCAGCATAAGTCTTATGAGTGAATCCTTCAAGTTGATGGGACGTGGATTTGCGAAGACGCTCCTTTTGACCACTTCGAACCCATTCGTCGGCCTTTTCATCGGAATTCTGGCGACAAGCCTGATGCAGAGTTCGTCTTGCACCACATCCATTGTCGTGGGAATGGTTGCTGGTAGTACTCTGTCAGTGCGCCATGCCATTCCTATAGTGATGGGAGCCAATATAGGTACCACGGTGACTAACACCTTGGTCTCTCTCGGTCATATCACAAGAAGACAGGAGTTTTGCAGAGCATTTTCTGGTGCCATAGTGCACGATACTTTCAACATTCTGGTTGTGCTCGTGCTTTTCCCGGTGGAGCTCTACACACACTTTCTTGAACACGTCTCTTTGCTGTTGGCGAGAGGGTTCGAAGGCGCCGGTGGTTTGACGGTGTTGAACCCGCTGAATGTATCGGTCAGGCCGTTGGTGAGGATAACGGGAAGCGTGCTCGTCCACCCCCCCATCATGCTTGCCATATCTCTCTTCCTGCTCTTTTTTGCACTCACCTTCATCGTCAAACGGGCTCGGGGGATTGCTCTGCCAAAGATTGAAGCCTTGCTCGATGGTTATCTCTTCTCGACACCGCTTCGTAGTTTCTTGCTTGGTGCAATGTTTACTGCTATGATCCAGTCGAGTTCAATTACCACCTCAATAGTCGTCCCTCTGGTGGGGGCGGGTCTACTCACTGTGGAGAGAGTTTTCCCGTACACTCTGGGAGCGAATCTTGGCACTACGATCACCGCGATTCTTGCTTCGCTCGTGACCCGCAATCCAGTCGCGATTCAGACTGCCTTTACCCATCTCCTTTTCAATGTGAGCGGCATATGTATAATATACCCTGTGAAGAGAATCCCAATAGGCATTGCTAAGTCACTCGGAGAGAGATTCTCCGGTTCAAGAAAATACGCGATACTATGGGTGGTGATGGTCTTCTTTGCATTACCACTACTCCTCATAATGATTGCGAGGTGATAGAATGTTTAGAGAGTTCTTTGCCCATTGGCGGAGGAAGGATCTGCTGCATCAAGCCCTTGAAGACGCAAATGTCATGATGGCACAGATCTCAGAGATGTTCCAATTCGCCTGTGGTGTACTCTTCGAGCAACAAGAGGAAGGTGTCGACATCTATCGCCAGGATCGAATAATAAACAAGTACGAGATAGATATAAGGCGGAAAGTACTGGAACATCTCTCTGTCAATCCTCAGGAAGACCTTGCATCTTCTCTTATTCTCACGTCCGTGGTGATCGATATGGAAAGAATAGGCGATTTCGCGAAGAATATTGTTGAGCTGGCGACCATGTATCCAGAGGCATTGGAAGGTGACAGATATACAGGGAGACTTCGAGAAATCGCTGACAAACTGGAGGGGCTCTTTCGATTGACCGAGGAGTCCTTCAGGGAGGCTGACGTGGAGAAAGGCGACCGTGTAATGGGAGAACATGTGAACACGGCACGTATCTGTGACAGCATACTTGAAGAGCTCGTGCGAGACACGGAAATTCCAGCACGGAAGGCTATTGTCTGTGCGCTTCTTACACGATATCTGAAGAGAATAAGTGCACATCTGAAGAATATCGCTTCGTCAGTTGTCAATCCATTCCAGCGGATTGGCTTCAGGCCCGAAAAATGAGATGGATCTCGGAAGACTGAGAGTGAAGCTTGAGGAAGTTGGTGTGCCGTTCGAGCTTTTCGGAAATAAGAGAAGTCGGGTGTATCTTGTCGGCGGGTGCATACGGGACGCAATTCTGGGAAGAGAAATCACAGATTTCGACTTCGCGGTAGAGGGCAGCGGGATGAAATATGCGCAGCTGTTTTCAGAAAAGCTTGACGCAACCTTTGTTCCACTGAAATTGGATGAGGGAAGAGTGGTGTATCGCAAGACGTGGACCTTTGACTTTTCGGGACTCGGAGGCCATGATATTGAGAAGAACCTGTGGAAAAGGGATTTCACGATAAATGCAATGGCCATAGAGTTGTGGGATCTGCTTCAAGGAGAGTGGCGACTCACAGATCCCACCTCCGGGCTGAAAGATCTACGGTCGAAGAGAATACGAATGACTGGCGAACAGTCTCTCGTTGAAGACCCGGTCCGAATACTGCGGACATACAGATTTGCATCTCAACTCGACTTCACAATCGACGTAGAAACCCTGAGAGCTGTGAGTCGTCACAAGAGACTTCTCACAGGGGTGGCCGGTGAAAGAATCTGCCATGAGGTTTTTCTGATTCTGCACACCGGGAAATCGTGGAGATGGGTCGAGGAAATGGCTGAGTCCGGCGTTCTATTCGCGTTGCTCCCGGAGCTCGATGTCATGAAAACATGCGCTGAGCTCGACCTCTTGCATCACTCCATTCTCAGTCTGAAGGAACTGGAAGCCATTCTCAGCGGTGAGAGGAAGACCGTCTTCGGTGCGCTGGAATCTGAACTGAGAAGATACTTCAGTTGGAAGGCGAGAAAGCCCCTCCTGAAATTGGCCACTTTGCTACACGACATAGGTAAACCAGGTACATTCTCAGCTGACGAGAGAGGCGGAATCCATTTCTATGGTCATGATACGCTTGGGCAGGAGCTTCTCTCGGCGATCCTCAAAGAGAGGCTGAGAATGAGCAAACGAGAGATCGAGACAATCACGCGTTCAGTCAGATATCATATGCGTCCCCACCTTCTTGGAAGAGAGAAAGAACTGACTCAGCGGGCAATGCGAAGGTTCTTCACCGATTTAGGTGAAGAATGGCTTGGAGTACTGCTGCTCGCGTTCGCAGACGCACTGGCTACCGAAAATGGTGGTGTCTCTCAATTAGAGGATTTGACCTCACGGCTGGTCAATTTTAGAAGAGAAGTGGAGAGAAAGGCAAAGGTCGAGAGATTGATACGTGGAACCGATCTGATAGACGAACTCCACCTCCAGCCAGGACCTCTCTTCAGACGCATCCTTGAAAGAGTGGAAGAAGAGCAACTGGAGGGGACGATTAGAAGTCGGGAAGAAGCAATGGAGCTGGTGAGGAAAATCTTGGAGGAAAGTGATCAGTAAGCAGAGTGGAGGAGAGATTCGGTCGGTTATTGGGGGAAGCTCCGGTCTCACGCAAACAGCCCTCAGGGAATCGGGAACTGTGAACAGGCCATCGTCCATTATCGGTATTAGTGTCCGTCTCTTCTCAGAATCAAATCTTCCCGAAATGGGTCGAAGGAGAGACAGTCACATACGACTTCCTTGACAACTGGGAGTCATTATCTTAGGATACATCTAAAAGGGGAGGAAACGGATGCCACTACATCGGTCTGCGAAGAAACGTATGAGACAGAATGAGAAGAGAAAACTTCGCAATAGGATGGTAAAGACAAGGCTTAGGAATCTGAAGAAGAAAGCGATGTCTTCGGAGTCACCTGAGGAGGCCCGTACACTTCTGCGAGAGGCGTATAGACTTTATGACAGAGCTGCTCACAAGGGGACGATCCACAGGAACAAGGCAGCAAGAGAGAAGGGTAGACTTGCCGCCGCGTTGAACAAGAAGTTCAGCTAACCCTACCGCAGCATTTCTTGTATTTCTTGCCACTTCCGCACGGACAGGGGTCATTTCTTCCGATTTTCTTCTCCACCCTGACTGGGGCCCGTTTCTCTGGAGCTCTTCCCCGCGGGGACACCTGACTGGCCGAATATGCAGGCTTGTATGCTCTTACCGATTCTCTCCTTTCTCGAGGAGAGGGGATCCTGAAGCTAAAGATATACCTTATGACGTCTTCGTGTATCACAGAGGTCAGTTCCTGAAAAAAGGTGAAACTGTCCCTCTTGTACTCAAGGAGCGGATCCTTCTGTCCATAGGCTCTCAAGTATATGCCCTGTCGCAGAGAGTCCAGTTCGTACAGGTGATTCCTCCATTTCTGGTCTATTACCCTCAACATGACGAAACGCTCGAGTTCCCTCATTCGTTCCGATCCAATTTCTTCTTCCTTCCTATCGTATGCGGCCTTGAGCAGCTCAAGCAGTCTTTCACGAACGACCTCACTTCTGAGATTGTGATGACCATTCTCCGGAACCTGTAAATCGAGTAGAAATATTCTGCCAAGCTCGGCTCTGAAGCCATCCCAATTCCACTCTTCTGCGGGCAGTCTTGAGTCAAGGTAATTGCTCAGAAGTTCATCCAACCTTTCTTCAACGAATTCCTCTATTCTTGGCCGAAGACTGTCGCTATCGAGAACTTCGTTTCTCAGTGTGTAAATCACCTCTCTCTGGCGGTTCATGACATCATCGTATTCGAGAAGTCTCTTTCGTATATCGAAATTGAAAGCTTCGACCCTTTTCTGAGCGTTTCCTATTGCCTTTGAGATCAACGAATGCTCTATTGCCTCTCCTTCTCCAACTCCAATTCTGTCCATCAGACCAGTTATTCGTTCTGAACCGAAGATCCTCATGAGATCGTCTTGGAGAGAAAGAAAAAACCGGGAGGAACCAGGGTCTCCTTGTCTTCCAGTTCTTCCCCTCAATTGCCGGTCGATTCTCCGCGCCTCATGCCTTGAGGTGCCTATGATATGAAGCCCACACGGCACTTCGTCGACGCATTCGAGGAGCTTTTCTGGTTTAGCACAATTCTCACAGTTGCCATCCTCACAGAGAATGCAGCACTTTTCGCATCTCACTACCCCATTACCAAGTCTGATGTCAGTTCCTCTTCCAGCCATATTTGTGGCGATCGTCACTTTTCCAGATTCTCCAGCTTTTGCTACGATTTCAGCCTCTCTCTGATGATGTTTGGCATTTAGAACTTCGTGAGCTATACCTTTTCTCTTGAGCATCCTGGACAGGATTTCGCTCACGTCTACCGATATCGTACCTACGAGCACAGGCCTTCCTTCTTGGTGCATCTTTTCGATTTCAGCGATGACCGCATTGTACTTCTCCCTCTTCGTCTTGTAGATGACATCATCGTAATCAATCCTTCTTACTGGCTCGTTCGTGGGTATGACCACAACGTCGAGCCTGTAAATATCCCAGAATTCCCTTGCCTCGGTTTCAGCCGTTCCTGTCATACCTGCCCGCTTTTCGTACATTCTGAAATAGTTTTGAAGGGTTATTGTTGCCAGAGTCTGTGTCTCCATCTCTATTTTGACGTTCTCCTTGGCCTCAAGCGCCTGATGCAGACCGTCAGAAAATCTTCTTCCAGGCATGAGACGTCCCGTGAATTCGTCCACTATCATGACCCTGCCTTCCTGGACCACATATTCGACGTCTTTCTCGAAAAGGGAATAGGCTTTCAGCAGTTGCCTGATGGTATGAATTTCTTCAGACTTCTCTGCATAGGTCCTGTCCAGCTCTTCTTTCTTTGTGACCTTCTCGTCCAATGAAAGATCGGGGTCCGTGTTGATCCTCTCGGTCTCGACTGAGAGATCAGGGAGGACGAAAAGATCTGGATTGTTTGGAGAGAGCGCCCTTCTTCCTTTATCTGAGAGATCCACGATATTGCCCCTCTCATCAATGGAAAAATAGAGTCCCTCCGTCACTTCATTCAACTTCTTGTCTCTCATGTACTCCAATTCTACCCTTTCAATCAATTTCTTGACTCCGGGTTCTTTCTCCAGTTTCAGCAATTTCTTGTTTTTCGGGGCGCCTTTTCGTGCCTGCAGGAGCTTGATCCCCGCCTCCCATTCCTCTCCTTGCTCCAAGAGCTTTGAGCCCTCAGCAACCAAATTGTTGACCAGGACTGTCTGACTATGCATCAGCCTCTCGACAGTGGGCTTCATCTTGTGGAATTGCTGGTAGGATCTTTCGACTGGACCGGATATTATGAGGGGTGTTCTGGCCTCATCAACCAGGACGGAGTCCACTTCATCCACTATTGCGTAATAATGGCCTCTCTGAACTCTGTCTTCGGCTCTGCTCACCATGTTGTCTCTGAGATAGTCGAATCCGAACTCGTTATTGGTGCCATAGGTAATATCACACTCGTATTGAGCTTTGCGTTCATCGGTGGACATACCGCTCTGGATGCATCCAACAGTAAGCCCAAGAAATTCGTACACTGGCCCCATCCATTCCCTGTCCCTTCGTGCAAGATAATCGTTGACCGTGACGAGATGTGCACCTTTCTCAAGCAACGCGTTGAGATAGAGAGGCATGGTCGCTACAAGCGTCTTGCCCTCCCCAGTAGCCATCTCCGCAACCTTGCCCTCGTGCAGCACGATGGCGCCCATCAGCTGCACATCGAATGGAATCATATTCCATTCCATCTCTATTCCGCAGACCAACCATTTCTTGCCCACAAGCCTTCTGCACACTTCCTTGACGACAGCGTAGGCTTCCGGAAGGATCTCCTCGAAGATCTCATTCCTCAACTTCCTCAATCTCTCCTTCAGTTTTTCCTTCTCTTCTGAAGAGGCATTCACCATTTCACTCTGGATGGTGACCATTTCCTCCTCATATTCGTTTCCCTTGTCTGTCAAGTATGCTCTGAACTCGTCAGTCTTCGCACGCAACTGTTCGTCGGTTAGAGTGTGGAGAGAATCGTAGATCCTGTTTATCTCCTCCACCATTGGAGTAAGTCGCTCGAGTTCACGCTGATTCTTCGTTCCTATGATCTTCGCAAGTATCTTTCCGATCATCAATAGAGAGGATAACAAAGGCTTGGGGCACTGTCAAGACCGCCACCCAGCTGTGATTCCTGTTCTTCTTGGGACTCAACAGAGAAGAACTTGACGAGAGTGGCTTCAGCACTCGAAGCGGGGAAGTGGGAGCAGGAAGGTCACCAAAGAGACTTGCCACGGATTGAAATAGGGAATCAGATTGGGAAAGGCTTCTGTCTCCAATCCCCTCGTGTCTCTGGTGGCATATCAGTAGTCTCCCATCTAAATCCCAGCTTTCCAAAGACTTTACTTGACAAACTGGGCGGAATTTATTATTTTAACCAGCAATGTTGACGCTAGAATTGAAGGGCATCCGCGGAGATACCAAAGGCAAGATTGAACTCCCGGAGTCCCTTTTTGGAATCACGCCGTCTCAACACGCCGTGTATGAGGCGTGTAAGACCTATCTTGCCAATCGGAGGCGAGGAACGGCATCGACGAAGACGAGAAGTGACGTAAGAGGAGGCGGCAGGAAACCGTGGAGACAAAAAGGTACAGGAAGGGCGAGAGTCGGCTCGATAAGGTCTCCTATATGGGTTGGTGGCGGAGTGGCTTTTGGGCCGAAGCCAAGGGATTATGGATATGCAGTTCCCAAGAAAGTGAGGAGACTTGCCCTGAAGTCGGCGCTTTCAGCAAAAGCTATGGAGGAGAAGATCCACGTCATCGAGGATTTCTCCTTTGAGGAACCGAAGACCAAGAAGATGGAAGATGTTCTGGGAGCGTTGGGCCTGAAGGGGAAAGAAACTCTGCTACTGGTTTCGTCCTTTGATCAGAATGTTTTCAAGTCGGGAAGGAATCTGCCCTATCTTACTATGAGGGCGGCGAAAGACATAAACTGCTACGAAGTTCTGAGGTGTGAGCACTTGGTCGTGCTGCAGAGCGCTGTGAGTCAGCTGAAGGAGGTATGGGGTGAATCCTCGAAACATAATACTGGAACCAGTGATAACTGAAAAAGCGACCAAATCGAAGGATGAGAGCAAATACCTCTTCAAGGTGACGAGGAGGGCGAATAAGCGTCAGATCAAGACAGCTGTGGAGGAGATATTCGGAGTCAAGGTTGAGAGTGTGAATACTCAGCTGGTAAAGGGTAAGGTAAAGCGGTTAGGCCGTTTTGAAGGGAAAAGGCCTGATTGGAAGAAAGCGGTCGTGAAACTGAAGGAGGGCAAGATAGAGCTGTTCGAAGGAGTGTAAATGGGGATAAAGAAGTATAAACCGACTACTCCTACTCTACGATATCGGACGGTATCAGACTTCTCAGGGATCACGAGAACGGCGCCGCACAAACCCCTCGTTCGTTCACTGAAGAAGAGCGGTGGGCGAAACAATCTCGGAAGAGTGACGGCCAGAGCCAGGGGCGGCGGTCACAAAAGGAGATACAGACTCATTGACTTCAAGAGGGATAAGGTGGGAATGGCGGCCCGGGTGGAATCGATTGAGTACGACCCAAACCGCTCTGCTAGAATAGCTCTTCTGCGTTATCCGGATGGTGAAAGGAGATACATACTCGCTCCTGATAGACTGAAGCCTGGAGATTCAGTTCAGTCCGGGCATTCTTCTCCATTGAAGATCGGAAACACGCTTCCCCTCAAGGAAATACCGGTTGGAATGCCAATTCATAACATCGAATTGAAAAGAGGAAAAGGAGGTGCTCTGGTGCGAGGGGCGGGTACTGCGGCTCAGATTTTGGCAAAAGAAGGTGTATACGCTCATGTGAAGTTGCCTTCAGGAGAGATAAGGTTGATCAGAGCGGAGTGCTTTGCGTCCGTTGGTCAGGTGAGCAATCCAGAACATAGTACCACGACATCCGGGAAGGCTGGCAGATCCAGATGGTTAGGGAGAAGGCCAAAAACCAGAGGTGTGGCGATGAATCCGGTGGACCACCCGATGGGTGGTGGTGAAGGAAAGGCTTCGGGAGGAAGGCATCCTTGTTCGCCAACAGGCCTGAAGAGTAAGGGGAAGAAGACGAGAAAGAAGAGGATTTCTGATAAGTTCATCGTGCAGAGGAGGAAATGATCACTATGAGGAGAGGGGAGTGAAGTGGCGAGATCGCTGAAAAAAGGCCCATATGTGGATGAAAAACTGATGAAGAGAATCATGTCACTCAGCCAGACTGGAGAGAAGAAAGTCCTGAAAACCTGGGCTCGGCGCTCCACGATACCTCCCGAATTCGTGGGGCATACGATTGCCATCCACAATGGAAACAAGTTCATTCCCGTGTATATCACTGAAAATATGGTGGGACACAAATTGGGAGAGTTTGCGCCCACAAGGATATTCAGGGGACATCCTGGCACCAAGGCAGAAAGAGTGACGAGGGTGAGGAAGAAATAGTGGAGGCGAGAGCGGTTTCAAAGTACGCGAGGATATCACCGCGCAAGGCGAGGACAGTGGTAGACGTTATAAGAGGAAAGGACGTTTCTGAAGCTCTTATGATTCTGAAGTTTCTGGAGAGAAGAGGAAGCACATTTGTAGAAAAAACCCTGAAGTCGGCGGCATCTAATGCGATAGACATCGTCGGAAAGGACAAATTGAACATGGATAGACTGTACATAAAAGAGGCGAGAGTGGATGAAGGTGCTCAGATGAAAAGGTATAGACCCAGAGCCTACGGAAGAGCTTCAATGATCCGGCATCGCACAAGTCACATAACGATAGTCGTTAAGGAGAAGGAGTAATGGGGCAAAAGACGCATCCTGTGGGATTTAGACTGGGTATAGTAAAAGACTGGAGTTCGAGATGGTTTGCCATTTCTGACTACGGGCAGCTACTGAACGAGGATATCTTGATACGGAAATATATCAGGGAACGCCACAAGAGAGCTGCTGTATCGAAGATAGAAATCGAGAGGAAGAGCAGGAAAGCGACCGTTGGAATTCATACTGCTCGTCCGGCCATCGTAATAGGAAAACGGGGTACAGAGATAGACAGACTGAAGGAAGAGTTGAAACACATCACCGAGAAGGACATAGAGTTAAACATATACGAGGTAAAGAACCCAGAATTGGATGCAAATTTGGTCGCAGACGCGGTAGCGAGGCAACTTGAGGCACGGGTCTCCTATAGACGTGCGATGAAAAGAGCAGTTGCATCTGCTATGAGAGTCGGGGCTCTGGGAATCAAACTGGCTTGCAAAGGGAGACTTGCGGGAAGGGAAATAGCGAGAAAGGAGTGGTACAAGGAGGGAAGGATTCCTCTCCACACGATTAAAGCCGATATAGACTATGCTACCGCCACGGCCACGACCACGTATGGATGCATCGGTGTGAAGGTCTGGATATATCAAGGGAACATTCAGAGGGGGAAGGAAGAGGAGATGTAGTATGCTGATGCCGAAGAGAGTGAAGTACAGGAAGCAACAGAGAGGAAGAATGAAGGGAAAAGCGAAGGGAGCCACTAAAGTGGATTTTGGAGACTACGGACTTCAGGCTCTTGAGCCATCGTGGATCACGGCACGTCAAATTGAAGCCGCAAGGGTGGCGATCTCTCGTGCAATGAAGAAAGGCGGCAAGACCTGGATTAGGATATTTCCCGACAAACCAGTGACTGCTAGACCAGCGGAGTCGAGAATGGGAAAAGGTAAGGGCGCACCTGAGTATTGGGTGGCGGTGGTGAAACCTGGAAGGGTGATGTTCGAAATAGAGGGTGTACCTGAGGGGGTGGCAAAGGAAGCTTTGAGACTTGCATCGGCTAAACTTCCTATCAGGACGAGATTTCTAAGGAGAGAGGCTGTATGAAAGCATCGGATCTGAGGCAATACACTGCGGAGGAACTCAGGACCAGAGTTTATGAACTGGAAGAAGAGCTTTTCAATCTGAGATTCAGGCATGTCACCTCGGAACTCCCGAACCCACTCAGAATAAGAACGATACGACGGGAGATTGCCCGGATACGTACTATATTGAGAGAGAACGCACTCGGCATAAGGAAGACTGTTTCCAGAGGGGCGCAATGAGCAGAAAAGAGAAGGTAGGGCTTGTCGTATCCGACAAGATGGACAAGACCGTGGTTGTGAGTGTAGAAAGAAAGGTCGCTCACGACCTATATAAGAAGATCATCAAGAAGAGAAAGAGATTCTATGCTCATGACGAAAAGAATGAATCGAGGATAGGAGATTTGGTGAGAATAGTAGAAACAAGGCCGCTGAGCAAGTTGAAGAAATGGAAGGTATTGGAAATCATTGAGAGGGCGAAGGGGTTATGATTCAAGAATTTACGAAACTGGAGGTTGCGGACAATACTGGGGCCAAGACTGCGATGTGCATAAAGGTGCTCGGCGGTTCCAGAAGGAGATATGGAAGGTTGGGTGACGTAATAGTGGTCAGTATAAAGAATACAGTCCCCGGTGCTCCGGTGAAAAAAGGAGAGGTCGCCAGGGCGGTCATTGTGAGAACTAGGAAGGAACAGAGAAGGAAGGATGGCTCTTATATCAGATTTGATGACAATGCATGTGTACTCATCGATGACAAATTGGAGCCCAAGGGTAATAGAATATTCGGACCGGTGGGCAGAGAACTCAGGAGCAAACAGTTCATGAAGATAATATCGCTTGCCAGCGAGGTGGTCTAATGCACGTGAAGAAAGGGGACAATGTTGTGATCATCTCTGGTGACGAAAGAGGGCAGAGCGGGAAGGTGTTGAAGATATTCGCGAAGAAGGGACGAGTGATAATTGAAGGCAGAAAGTTCGTAAAGAAACATTATAGAGGGAGAAAGACAGGTGAGCAGTCGAGAATGATAGAAAAGGAGGGTCCGGTCCACGTCTCCTCTGTGGCACTCGTATGTCCTAAATGCGGGAAGAGGACGAAAGTGGGAAAACTGAAGCTTCAGGACGGGCGGATGGTCAGAGTGTGCAAGAAGTGCACTGAGATGATTGATGGCTGATATGAGAGCTCGTTTGAAACAGGACTATAGAGAAAGAGTGACGCCAGTGTTGATGAAGAAATTCTCCTATAAGAACCCATGCCAGATTCCCAAGCTAGTCAAGATAGTGGTGAATATGGGTGTGGGAGAAGCTACCCAGGACCCGAAGGTACTTGAGGTGGCCGCGGAGGACCTTGCGATAATTACGGGACAGAGGCCTTCGATACTGAAGGCCAAGAAGCCCATTTCTCAATTCAAGCTGAGGAAGGGAATCCCCATTGGATGCAAAGTGACGTTGAGAGGGGATCGGATGTACGAGTTCTTCGATCGATTGGTCAATGTCGCCATTCCGAGAATAAGAGATTTCCGCGGATTGTCGCCAGACTCTTTTGATGGAAGAGGCAACTATACGTTCGGGATCAAAGAACAGGTGATATTCCCAGAGATATCGTATGACAAAGTGAAACGAATACTCGGGGCTGATGTGACAATAGTGACTACTGCAGAGACTGATGAGGAATCGTCAGAGCTCTTGGCTCAGCTCGGAATGCCTTTCAGGAGAAAGTGAAGATGGCAAGGAAAGCGCTTATAGTAAAGAGTAGAAAGAAACCGAAATTCCCCGTGAGGAAGTACAATCGTTGCCAGAGATGCGGGAGAAGAAGAGCATATCTGAGGAAATTCGGGCTCTGTCGGATATGTTTCAGGGAACTTGCGTTAAAAGGGGAAATTCCTGGAGTCAGAAAGGCGACATGGTGAATTATGCCCATTCATGATCCTATCGCAGATTATCTGACGAGAATACGAAATGCACTGCTTTCAAGACACACGGAAGTCACTATTCCGAGTTCAAGACTCAAGCTTGAGATGACGCAGATACTGGTGAATGAGGGATATGTCGAAGGAAGTGAGTTCATTGAGACCGGTGGGCAGGGCGAAATAAGAATCATCTTGAAATACGATTCTCAAGGAAATCCCGCCATAACTGGGCTGGAGAGGATTTCAAGACCAGGCTTAAGAAAGTTCGTAGGCAAAGAGGAGATTTCGAAGGTCCTCGAAGGCCTTGGTGTTGCCATTCTATCTACCTCAAAGGGAGTTCTGACTGGTAAGGAGGCGAGGCGTTCTGGAGTTGGTGGAGAGCTTCTCTGCCATATCTGGTGATCTCTCTGGGAGGGTAAAATGGAAAAAACCGCAGCAATTTACATAATGGGGAAGAAATACGAGGTTCCGAGGGAACTCACTATAATGAAGGCCCTTGAATATGCCGGATACAGGTTGGTGAGAGGAGTTGGATGTCGTGGAGGATTCTGTGGCGCGTGTGGCACCGTATATCGGACTGAGGGCGACTACAAGATAAAAGTGGGGCTTGCCTGCCAAGCAATCGTAGAGGATGGAATGTACCTAACCCAGATTCCGTTCTTTCCCGCAAACAAGTCGAATTACGATATTGGCGAAGCACAACCCACGGCAGAAGAAATCCTTAAGGAGTATCCTGAGCTCTATCGATGCGTCGCGTGCAACACCTGTACGAAGAGCTGCCCACAGGACCTGGAAGTGATGGATTATGTACAGGCCGCTCTTCGGGGTGACATTGCAAAGACTGCGGATCTCTCTTTCGACTGCATTATGTGCGGTCTGTGCGCTGCACGATGTCCGGCTGAGATAGTCCAATACAATGTGGGGCTGCTCGCCAGGAGACTGTACGGGAGGTATGTAGCACCGAAGGCGAAGCACGTAGAAGACAGAGTGAGAGAGATACGAGATGGGAAATTCGATGCGGAGATGGATGAACTGACGACTATGGATGAGAAAGAGCTGAAGAAGTTGTATGCAAGCAGGATCGTTGAACCAGCGTGAGGAGAAGCTATGTATACAGAAAGATTGGTTGAATTGATGCGCAAGGTCGAGGAGACGAGAGAGAAGAGGATGACACAGACAATTCCTCCTTTCACTCCTGAAGAGAAAAGTCAGCTGCTTCACAATTTCCATCCTGATTACAAGAAAGGGACGAAGAGGAAGATTAGGGTCGGTCCCAATAAGGATGCAGAGGTGTCGAGAGAATTCGCTGACCTTATCGAAGCATATTCACTTGTAGATCCTTACGAATTCGACCTTTCTCAGTTCCAGTATGACGTGGACGTGTTGGTCATAGGAGGAGGGGGTGCTGGATGTTCCGCGGCCCTCCTCGCCCAAGAGAATGGAGCGAAAGTTCTTCTGGTAACGAAACTTAGGCTGGGAGATGCCAATACGATCATGGCGCAGGGCGGTATTCAGAGTGCTGACCGACCAAGTGATTCCCCGGCAACTCACTATCTGGACGTCATGGGCGGTGGAGGATTTCACAACAGACGGGAACTTGTGAGGGCACTTGTTATGGACGGCCCAGAAGTCATCCAATGGCTTGAAGAACTGGGGACCATGTTTGACAAAGAAGAAGACGGCACGATGGTGGAGATTCATGGAGGTGGTACGTCCGTAAAACGGATGCATTCGGCTCGGGACTATTCTGGTGGGGAGATTATGAAGACCCTTAGAGATGAAGTGAGAAACAGGCAGATCGATGTGCTTGAATTCGCCCCAGCAGTAGAACTTCTCACGGAGGACGGCAGATGCACCGGGGCTGTACTCTATAATCTGGAAACCTATGAATTTGCGGTTGTGAGGGCGAGAACCACGATCATCGCCACTGGAGGAAGTGGAAGGCTACACGTTCAGGACTTCCCAACCACCAACCATTATGGGGCAACAGGGGACGGTCTCATACTCGCCTACAGGGCTGGATGCACGTTTCTATTCCTGGATACCATCCAATATCATCCGACTGGTGCAGCCTTCCCTGAACAGATAGTAGGTCTACTGGTTACTGAGAAGTGCAGAGGACTGGGTGCTCAGCTGGTGAACAGAGAAGGAGACAGATTCGTCTATGAATTAGAGACTCGTGATGCTGTCGCTTCCGCAATCATAAGAGAGTGCAAAGACAGGAAGCTGGGAGTGACCACTCCAAGTGGGATGGAATGCGTGTGGCTCGATACTCCGCTCATCGATATAATCAACGGATCTGGGACAGTTCAATCGAGTTTGCCTGCAATGTTCAGACAGTACACGAGATTCGAAATAAACATGAGCAAGACCCCCATACTGGTGTATCCGACTCAGCACTATCAAAACGGTGGCGTGGAGATAAATGATAGAGCGGAGACTGGAGTAGAGAATCTCTACGTGGCGGGGGAAGCGTCGGGAGGAGTACATGGAAGAAACAGACTGATGGGCAATTCCCTTCTCGATGTGGTATGCTACGGAAGAAGAGCTGGGAAGTACGCCGCGATCAACTCGAAGAAGGTGATTCCAGGGAAACTCACCCTTGAGCATCTGAAGCGGTATCACCATGAGCTTGAGGAAGCGGGCATCGATTCGAAGAACAGATCTCCAATGATCCTTCCCGACTACAGGAGAGAGGATCTTAAGAGCAAAACCTCCGAGATTTTTTAGATGGCGAGCACAATGAGAATCCGAGTATCCTCCAGAACCGTCCACAGCAAGTGGGTGGACAAGATATCGGAACTGAGCGATCAAAACCTGCTCAGCTGCTACCAGTGTGGGAAATGTTCTGCTGGATGTCCAGTTGTCGGCGCGATGGACGTCCTTCCAAATCAGGTCATACGGTTGGTGCAGCTTGGGCTGGAAGAAGAACTCGCGAGGTCGAAAACCCCATGGATCTGTGCGAGTTGCTTCATGTGCCACGCACGATGTCCGAAGGGAGTAGACATCGCGAAGGTGATGGAGGCAATTCGACAAGTGATCCTGAGAACTCGGGTCGATTGGGTGAAAGTCGAGGAGCTTTCTCAGGATGTGATTTCTGAAGCTCCACAAATGGGGATTGTTGCCGGACTGAGAAAATACACGAGTTGAGATGAAGTTATCGTACTACCCGGGTTGTACTCTCTACACAAAAGCAAAGAATCTCGATCTCTCAGCACGAGCCACCTCTCGCGAACTGGGTGTCGAACTTATTGAACTTCCTGTATGGAACTGCTGTGGCGCCGTTTTCTCGCTGGCTTCCGATAACATCATCAACCTGTCTGCTCCGATACGTAATCTGGTGCGGGCCAAAGAGAACGGAGACAGCTTGGTCACCATCTGTTCCGGCTGTTACCATGCACTGAAGAGAGCGAATCGGCTGGTTGCCTCCGATGAAGAGAAGAGAGGCAAACTGAACGACTTCATGGAAGCAGACTATGCTGGAGATGTCAAAGTACTGCATCTTCTAGAGGTCTTGAGGGATGTAGTGGGATTTGAGAAGATCAGGGAGAAGGTGAAACGGGATCTGTCCGCGCTCAATGCCGCCCCCTACTACGGATGCTTGTTGCTTCGACCAGAGAAAGAATTGGAGTTCGACGATCCGGAAAATCCGCATATACTTGAAGACTTCCTTGCGTCAATTGGTGTTGCCGTCGTGGACCATCCGTTCAAGACTGAGTGTTGTGGTGCCTATCTGGCGATTGTCCACGACGATGTCGCACGAGACTGTTCTTACAGAATCATACAGTCTGCACGCAACAACCTGGCAGACGTTCTTGTGACGAGCTGCCCCCTATGTCACTACAATCTTGACTACAATCAGATTAAACTGGCGAAAGACCATCGGGGTTTCAGAAAAATACCGGTGGTGTACTTCACTCAGCTCTTGGCTCTGACACTCGGGATGGACGAGAGTGAACTTGGCTTTGATCTTCACCATATAGACCCGCGGCCCATCTTAGCGGAAAAGCTCACCTGATCCTTCCTTTTGAATGGAAAAAACCATCTCTGTGAAGGTCATACCGAGGTCTTCGAGAGCAGAAGTCATTGGATGGGAACACGGACTCTTGAAGGTGAAGGTGTCTTCATCACCAACCAGGGGACAGGCTAACACGGAATTGATTCAACTTCTTTCGGGCTACTTCAAAATCGCCAAGGCTCGCGTCAGACTTGTGTCAGGCGAGAAATCTAGACTCAAGCGCTTTGCCATTGAGAAATGATATCATTTGTACCACTCCTCTTGAGCATTCAGATTCAGGCAATCGGTCTTGAGGTCGGAATCGCATCCTATCTTCCTCACACAGGTCCTGGACTTCAGGCGGGCATATTCCACAGCCACGATATTTCCGAGATCTTCCGGATCTCATCCGGAATCTCCTACTGGGCAAAAGGGTACAGGCAAAAGGAAGGAATTGTGGAGAGAAAGTGCCTCTTCTCTGACCTTTTTCTCTATGAGGATGGACTTATTACAGCGAGACTGTCTGATAGGTTGACCGCTGGAGTGGGAGCTGGCCTGTCAATTCATCTTCTGAAAAACGATACGCGGGAGAGAATAGACTATGGATCATTGGCAGTGACCAACTACCGCACTACGACACTGAACAGGGTGGGCTTTAGCATTCACTTAACAGCAGAGCTGAAGATCAGAAGTGGGTTTATTGCGCTCAGGGGAGGGTATACTGCACTACTCATGGACAGCAGTGGGGAAAACCTGTTTTACGAGAGAGGAAATATCGGAATATTGACCACGGCCCTCGGACTTGGCTTGCACATTGGTGGGTCGTAACGAACAGTTGCTGAGTAACTCAGCTGTGATTCAGTAGTGATTCCGCGAAAATCAGGAAGCGTCCACTTATCAATTAGGGCAGATTGAGGGGCTCTTTTTCATAGACATCCATAGGGCGACAATGAGTTGGTAACTGAGTTCTCGCAGCGACGCGTGAGTTGCAGTCCAATTATTCCAGTTCCTCGTGGAAAATCTCTGCCGAGAATATGTATATCTCCGCGTCCTTCTTCCAGGCGTCCTTCGGTAATCCAGCCTTGGAACAGGTGTGTTCGAGGAATGCTTCTCTCATCCACCCGTATTCGGTGGCGACCTGGGGCAGGAGAAGACCAGAATTCATTCCTTTCTTTATGTATATTCCATGCTTTCCCACTTCTATCCTAGAAGGATCATCAATCCTTTCGAGTGGAGTCAGTGCCGATATTTCTACGGTGACCTGAGAGAGTTCTTCCTCCGTCACCCGCGGGAATCTTGGATCACCCAGAGCCGCTTCCACAGCTACTTCTGACACAGTCATGTAGAGGGGTTTCATTGGAAGAATGTAACCAATGCATCCTCTGAGTCTTCCATCTTTGCTGAGTGTAACAAATGCACCCCTGTTTTCTCTAAGCTTCTCAGTGCCAGGCTCAAATTTGGGAATTGGCTTCCCCCTCACCCGGCACTCTATCGATTCTCTGGCTATGGTGAGAAGTTGCATCTTCTCTTCGTCACTCAGATCGGATTTCTCACCTCCATCTGTTGCGGTGTGCGGAGCAAGAATCAGCCATGCGGAATACCCGACAACGTACCCAGTCTTGCTGCCTGTGACATCTGCTGAATTCGTGTATTGGAGAAGCTTGGCCTCCTTGGCGCCAAGCTGTTTGGCTCCATGCAGGAGGGCGGCAACCGGACCGCCTCCACACGCCTGGGCACGATTTGCCGAGAGTGAAGCGAGTAAGCCATCCGAATCGAGTTTCTCTATGTGTGAGAGTGTCAGGCTATCGGTAGACAGGCACTCGCTATACGAGTACCCGTGATAAAGATCAGTGCTTGCCAGAATAAGAACATCACTGCGGTGCGCGAGTACCTTGGCCAGGCTATTCCCCACTGCCCTGCACATCTCTTCTGTCTGGACACCCATCATCAAAGGCACTATTCTTACCCCTGATTTCAGTCTCTGAAGAAATGGAAGCTGTACTTCGAGCGAATGCTCAGCCTGATGAACGACGGGGTTTGAGACAATGAACTCATCTTGAGCGATCAACTCAGCTGCGAGGTCTTCGTCCACCTCTACGGTGCCCAGGGGTGTCTTCCATTCCCCGTTGGAGTAGACTGCAACACCATCAAAATAGCTTCTGTGAGAAGGGCCTATGAGAACCACTGTGCTGAGATCTTCATCTTCCAGCTGTTTGAAAGCTTGTGCAGCGACAAGGCCAGAATATGGATAACCTGCGTGAGGAACGATTATTCCAACCACTCTTCCATCTACTGGTTGCTTCTTGGCTCTGCCGAGAAAGGAATCCACCTCCCGCTTGAGTTCCTTTTGATCTGCAGGATAGAAAGCTCCTGCGACCGCTGGTTCTCTGATAGATGCTCTCTGGTACATCTCTCCCCCTTTTTCAGCGTTGTTGGAGCAAAATGTGATGAAGAATAGGGAGCATATTGAAATGAAGGTTCTTATCGCAGAGGACCTCCATTGGAGAATATCCCGTATCATGCTTTTGACGATACCCATTCAATCCGATGAGCAAATCTGCCTGCTTACTATGGCAGAAACGTCTTAATCTGTCAAGAGTCTCTGAGCCGTATAATCTTTACGGACGAAGGACGTGGAGGAATGGGCTATGAAAATTACCTGGCGGCTTCCGATGAATGATCGTGCCCGCTCAGTGGACAGACTCAGAGTGAAGAGCCAGCATGAACTGCGTGTCTCACCCTAGAACGATGAAAAAGACCCCTGTTGCCATCAGGGCTCCTCCGATGAAACGAACGGCAAACATCCGCTCTCTGAAGAAGAGTGCTCCAAGAACTATGGAGAAGAGCAAGCCACCCCGCTTAACAGCGATCACATAGCTGACCAATCCTATCTCTATGGCATGCATCTGAGAGAGGGCGACTCCCATCTGCAGTCCACCAAGAAGCAGAAGAGGCCAGAAATTTGGCACCGTGTCCTTGAGGCCGATCTCTTGCGGGGAAAGGAGCGCGATGCACAGAAATGGCAGGAAGATGTGGAAACTGATAGTGTAGAATGCAGGCGAACTGGACAGTACGCCTGCTTTGTCCATTGTGGACGAAAGAGACCAGAGGGCCGCAGTCACAAGCATCAGGAGACTGCCACGCTCCTGGTAGATATTCTTGAAAGGAGACAAGAGTCCTTGCCCGGCTCTCTCGAGATTGATTGAATACGCGCCTCCGATAATGAGCACAATTCCCACGATTCCCATGGGAGTTGGCAATTCGCCGAGAATGAGGCGACCAGTAAGAATGAGAAAGAAGGGGGTGAATGAGAGGAACGGTATGGTGAGTGAGAGAGGGGAGACCTGGAGGGCTCTGACGTAGAGCGGGAACGCCAGTGCGTTTGTGAGAAGTGCACCGGCTAAAGCAGGAAAGAAAGAGGGCTTCACTGGCGGTACGCCCGTGACCACGAGGAGGATGACCATAAAGGGTACTGAAAACGCGAATATTGACCACGTCACAAGGTATCTATTTAGCTTCATTGCGAGATGCTTCACGAATGCACCTTGAAGACAGTTGAGAAGAGAGCAGACGAGCGAATAGACAATCCAATGCTCCAACATGCTATACCGGAAGTTCACGTCAGTGTAGCCAGTAGATGACTTTCACCTGTCTCAGACTTGCCCCTACGGCCGGGAACCCTTATATTTCCTAAGTTATGCTGATGGGACTTACCTCCGCCTGTCCTACCAGTGAACTCGAGGAGTCCGACTCTGCCAAATGTTCTGCAGGAAAATTCTTCCACATGGTCGGTTCTCGAACCCTTTCCAGAAGTTTCTTCTTGAGTGGCCAGTACTGTGTTACGGGGCTCAGTTCTCTTGCTGAGAATGGAAGTGTCTGCGTGCTCAGAGCTGACAGCCTATAGACGAGGCCCAGTAGCTGTCCATGATGTTTGAAGAAGCAGATTTCTGAATCGAGACCAATGAAGCTGCATTTCGGAAGGTCATTCACTTCGACTTCGCGTCGTTTTCTCATTTCTCGGTGGAGAATCTCCGCGAGCGCTTTGGCAATCGTTTCCCTATTGCCGTGGGATTCCCGAGGGCAAACCATCGATCTGCTCAGTCCGTGTGCACGTAGATACGCCAGTCGATTCCACTCAATCCCTCCGACGCTGTAGCCTCGGGCGGGCGGACCCAATGTTCAGAAGTGGCGCGGATCTCATCCCTCACCGGCTCGAGAAGCTGAGCCAGAGTACTTAAGGCTTATCGTGAATCAGCCTTCTTGCAGAAGTCCTTGTATGCGGCAACTATTGCTGCCGCAAATTCGTCCCTTCTCTCCTCCGGGACCCAGTTATGGATTTCAACTTCCTTGATCAGTTGTTCTCTCAAAACACTGTCGTTCCGTATCGACATGGCTCGAATCTTCTCGAATATCTCTTCAAGCCGATAGAAACCGACCTCGACACCATCCCTTAGGCCAACCCTCATCACTCCCTGCACTGCAGAACTGCAGCACTGTCCAGGTGGTCATATTGAACGATAGGGGAGACGCATCTTATTCACCTTGGATTTCGACATCAGGTCACGCATTGCGCAAGACAACACGACTTAGGCCACGCCGAGTCGTCCCAGCCACACCGTCGCCGTAGTACCTCTCAACAGATGATACCGAACATCCCGGCCTATGTCAATTGCACTGTGAGCGTGTTCTGAAAAACTTCTCTCTTAGAAAATCGGTGCCGGTTCTGTGCAAGTGTCCGCAGAATACGATCTTAGACCAAGACTTTTCCACACCTCCATGCGTCGCCTACTGATTCCCAGGCGGTCACCGCGGCAGGAAAAAACCTTGCCATAAGTACTTAACTGACATCCAATTACGGAAAACTGACACCTAATTCCTCTGTTGGGCTTCAGCGGTGGGAAGATCTGTAGAAAACGTAACTGTTCCTCCCGTGTCCTGAACGTGCTACTCCCAATATTCCTTTACCTTTTCCATCGATATCTATCCAACAAAGAAGTCTATTAGGAGAGATCCAATCATCAGGACGAGGCAGCTCGCTCAAGATCGTGAAGTTCCCACGCTCTACTTTTGCCACCACCTCTTTGAATTGTGCCCCGGAATGGACCATGGACGCAAGGATTACCGTTTCTCCCCCCATCCGAATGGGGTGGAAATCACCTATCATCCATGGAGGAGCCTCAATGTGACCTTCGGTGACCATAGTTCCCTTTGAGATGATGAAGGACTTGACCGGCTTCAGCTCGTCTTCGTCCCAACTGAGTAGGTGGTATCTGGTTGGGGACATATCAGATTGACCTTCGGCTACCACCAATTGATTATGACCTACATTTTCGATATCAGCTATGCAAACCAAATGATCTGATGGAATAACGTTGGACTTGATATATCCGAGTCGTCCCTTGTCTGTCCAGGAAACATGCAAATGTTGACTGTCCAAATCTGCGATACAGAGATGATATTGACAGCCTGTGTCTTCAGACCTGAGAGGACTTTGGTAGCAGAATAGTACGAGTTCGTTCGAGTTATCGTCGTTTGCGTCACCGATCAAAATATCATCGATCAAATAGGGAAATCTATGGGTCACCTCAGAAACTTGATTGTCAACCCATTCGTAGAGCTTTATGGTCCGATCAACAGAGACAGCTACTTCATCTCTGCCGTTGTCGTTCAGATCTCCAACGCTCCAGGCAACCTGATCGGTCGAATCGTCACCAGAGAATTCTAGCTCCTTCAGAGTATCCCAGTCTGCGCCCGTGAACTGGTATATGCCAAGACGCCCTCCACATTCGACCACAGTCTGTTCCTCTTTGTTGCCTAACAGGTCGGCGGCTTTAAGACAACTACAGAGCCCGCATGTGGGGAAGCGTCCTTCATAGACAAGATCAAACCACAACTCTGCGGCCTCAAGTTCTCCGTAGAAATCGGATGCATCTTTGGTGTAGGATCTGCTGAGCATAGACACGTAGGCTGTGTCTTCTTTTTGGATGAGGATAATGTACTTGCCCAGTTTGTGAATTCTGTCGGCTCCACCGCCATCCCAAAAGGAGTACTCGGAGGCGCCTAAGGAATCACCCTTCTCGTCCACTCTGTCGAATTTCCACCTATGTGTTCCTCCGCCGCTGTAGGGCCTGCTTTGAACCACTATGACAGAATCAGAGAAATGACCCTTCAGCAGACTGTGAATCTCTGTCCGATAAATATCCACAACAGTCTGATGATGGTACATCCAGCCATCATGACCCAGGGAATCTCCCTCCTTCAACGTTCTGGTAGTGCAAGAGACGACATTGCCCATAATCACGAGATCTGCGTCCCGAAACCGCCGAGCAACCTCATTGGGATCGACATACTCGACAGCGAATCCTGGGGAAGAAAGAAGCATTGGATAAACCAGTGCAAATAGACACATCTTCCTCAAAGTGCATATTTTGTGCAAGACGTAACTTCCCCTCACATCACCAAGAAGACTATCGGATAGCTTAATCATATTCCAGTTGCGCATGAGCTATATGGATTTCTCCCAAATGTAAGAGAACACACGTGATATGTCAATCTATTCGGGGAGACGGTCGGAGTAGCCTCGAGAGAACTCTGAAAAAGGATGGTGACAAAATGGAGGAGTTCTCTTCTCTTGGCTGAGTGTAGATATACATCATATCGGTGAGTGTAGAAAAGGTAGAGAGCGAGATAGCTGATGTATTGAGGATATTGAAGGGAGTTGTGAGATCTGCAGGAAGGGCTCAAGGGCATCAAGGACGTGAGAAAGAACAGGTGGCTTGTTCGAAGCTCTCTCCGAGTCAATCGAGATCACTCTTCTCTCGATGTAGGATGAGCATATCAACCCTTACTGCTCGAGCAGAAGCGTCGACAGAAGACGTGTTCGTAACCATTGGGAAATCGAGCGTCTGCATCATCTGAACTGAGGATCTCCTCATACTCTGCTGCGCACCGTTTTGGAGATGTGCGCACACAGCGGCGAGAACAGAAAAATAGGCCGGTTAGGAAACGGATCCCGGGATTCTCTGTGCGAATGTATGGGCCGTACCGACAATCTTAGAACCTGAAAGTGGCGGAAAGATCGAGCCCTAGGTCTCTGTTTGTGGAAGCTCTTTTACGGTCCGTTCGCTGAGAGAACCAGGCCCTGAGACTGCCAGAGACGGTCGACGAGAATCTGTAGGAAAACGAGGGTCTTACGGAGAAATTGGTGGAATTCGTGGTGACGAGAGGATCCGCCCCAGGATTGAACTGGGTAGCTCGGTCTTGGCCCCAGCTTCCCGTGACCGATGCGTCCAGGTTGCTGGTGAAACGAATCTTGTTGAGGAGAGGAAGTTTTATTCCAGTCGGAGCAGAGAATGAGCAACCAAGAGTGACATCGAGAGCGTCTCCTCTCTGCTCAGTCCTCTGCCTCCCAATGTCATACCTCTGACTCTTTCTTTCAGTGTATCTGTAGGTCATAGTGGTGTTGATCCCCTTCTTCAAAGTGAACCGTACTGATGGAGCAAAAGAGCGTCTTTCATTCGCGTTCTTGAGAACACCTGGTGAACCAGATTCGTCTTGTTCTGTCGAGTACGCCGATGTGAGAGAAAGAGAATTGACAAACCTCCTGAGAGGGGGAATCAGTCCCAACAGGTCGATGTCCACAGTCAGTTGAGGCCATGCGGTACTGCGGCTCCAAGTATTGTTTGTCGATGCAGAAGGAAAGTTCTTCTCACTTTCCTTCTTCTCGGCGGCCGCTTTCATGCTCAATTTCCAGAAGGATATCCCGCCGTTAAGCGAGTATACGTCGGATGTTCTCTGCTGATCTCTTACATCATCCTCTTTCTCCACCACTCTGAAACCTTCTTCCAGGCCGAGCTGATACCGGAGTGAAGGACTATTGCGCAAACCGTGAAATTCGGAGCTAACGTCTCTCGAATACGAGAGATTAGGAGGAGTTATGATGGTCTTCAATCTTGATAGTGGTCCGCCCTTCCGTGAACTCAGCCAAGGCAGCTTGAACAGCATTTCGATTACGTCGAGGGAGAGATTGGTGCTGACCGTTCTTGTACTAGTGACTTTCAGGAGTTCTGTCGAATCCTGACCTGCAAGCTCGTAATCCAGGTAATGAGTCTCACCGTATGTGGCAGAATAAGAAGCACGCGGTTTGATGACGGGAATCGGGACATCATAAGTCACTGTCAACGACTGGTCTTTCTGCCACTCCTTTCCGATGTTTATATCTCTGTAGAGATAGACTCTTGCGAGATCCCTTCTCGAGGAGAATGCATATGAGGACTTCAAACTGGAGAAGGGTGAATATCCAACGTCGATGGAGTATCTCGCGGTTCTGGGGTTTTGAGCTTTCTTCACGATTGTTAAAGTGTCTGCTTTGCTCAGTGAGAGAGAGTAAGAATTCGTGTAATTTCCTTTGAATCTCAGACTGTTGGGGAAATACGACAGATGGAATAGTCGCAGATTTAACGGTTTGAGGTTCGGAGAGTACGAGTAGGAAACGGAACTGCTGAAAGAGTACGTTGAGTCCTTCCTATCCGGGGTGTCGGTGAGCCTGTATGAACGATTCATTCCTACCCTAAAAGGATCTACAAGAAGTTTGGCAAAACGATTCTCGGAAGAAGTGGATTTGGAAAGATCGAGAGAGTAAGAGAGATTGCGTGTCTGGGTTCTCTCTCTCCACCTCTGATCAGGCTGGAGTTCAACGTCATTCCCTGCACCATATTTGGGCAACGCTACAGTTCTTCCCATACTGAAGGTGAAAGGAATCGAGAGACTTTGAAGACCGAACTTGTGTAGATTCACTCTTCCACCAAAAGAATAGGCATTCGTAGTACTCCTACCGATGGATGAAGTTTGCGACAACGTTCGGAATTCACTGTCTTTTCTATCAGCCTTCACATGGAAATCCAAGAGGTCCGCCATTTTGAGGTCGAGTTTGAGGTTCGCGGCGATTCCCACGTTCCGCTTGGGACTCGTCAACCTCACTTCGTTTATACAGAGCCTTCCCGTGAGCTCCTGAACCGTTGAGTCGGCATTTATGATGCCTGCGCTCATCCACTCCACCTTCGTGAGGGATGGATTCCCTTTGAACCCGAGCTCGCCAACGTGGTACTCAAGATTCCTCGCGTTCGTCGTATCGTAGACTGAGTGCTTGATCAACGGGAGGTCTGTCAACTCAACTCTTACTTCTTCCCAGCTTGAATGGGACATAGTCCTGCGCACCTCATAGTAGTTGAGACTGTCGCTTCCGAATCTGAAGAAGAAATCGACCGGGGGCCCGCTTTCTCTCTTCAACCAAAAGGCCATACTGCCATAGTCTGTGTAGTTCTTTGCATTTGGATCCGTCACGATACGATAGCAAGAACCCCTGTGTCCTTGCTGTATATTCTCGTAGGCGAGTCTCAGACTTGATTCTCTCATGGGCTTTCCGTACCGATCCACTCCAGGGTCGAATGGGGGTGAATATGCGATTTCCTGCACATTTGAGACGACCTCGACATGGAATTTCTCATCATCCAGTACATCAACTGAGAGTGTATCTTCTTTGGCAACTCCACTGCTTGTCCAGCGATTTCCGACAATCTCTATTGAGTAAATCTGAACCGTATGTTTGGCCGGAAATCCCGTAAGCCATATGCGTCCATACTTCACGCCGGTGAAATCGGGAGAAACACCCCTCGATTCATAGTCCTCAAGTGGAATTCTGTAGAACTTCCATCCAGAATCGGTTTCGGTCTCCTGGAAAGAAGTATCGGCGAGATCGATCGTATACTCAAAATACGCATTGTCAGTCTCCAGAAGAGTGTCTCCATCAAGACTTTCTGTGTCCAACTTCTGATTTCCTTCAGTACCGTTAATCCTGGAATAGTCTCTCGACCCCGACGTGTATTCATAGTCGTCGTTTCCATCATCGCCAGGCTTGCCCAGTCCGTCCTCACCCTCTATTCCATCCAGGCCCGTATCTTCGTCCCAGTCCAACCTTCCGTCTCCGTTCTTGTCTTCACTATCGAGCACGCCATAGCCGACGATGCGGAGCCCCTTGTCTCTGCGAATGCCATCCTCCGACAGTTTAGAGGCGAGATCGACCTTCAATTTCCCTGTGTCGCCCTTCACCCACACTTCGAGAAAATTGTAGGTTCGGAGGTCTATTCTGTTTGGAGAGAGCACAGCAGATATCCCTGCCCAACTTCCGGTGTCATCCGGCTCGAATTCAAGCTGCAGAATGGTCTCTTTCCTCTCCTTCTCTTCATCGGGAAGCCCTTCGTGAATGTTCCCTGCGCGAACTCCATCCTCAGGATTGTACCAGCGAAGAGGCCTCGTCGCAAAATGTGCTGTATCCTGAAGCTCAGGAATAGACGCATAAGACCAAGCCCTAAAGTTGACGGAAAAACTCTGGCTAACGGTGGTTCCTTCCATGTCATCCAGATAGGCCTGGTTCTTGGTGTTAGGATCTGGAAACGATGCAGCGAGTTCTCCCGCCATGGAAAACTGCGACGATTGGTCGGTAGAGACGAGTGGGAGCCAGTCCGCGAATGTCGTGAGAAAGTCCGGTTTGAATCTGAGATTTCCGTCGATCTCTCCAAGTACGTTTCGCGTAGGTTCCTCACCCGGCTTCGGCCTTTCCGTAGGGGTACTCACTGACCTGAATAGGAAAGTGGAACCGAGTTCACCCATATCCGAGAGCTGATAGGTTGCTCTGATGCCCAGAAGAGTTTTGGATGCGAGTGAGATGAGAGGTGCCCATTGATAATCGATGAGTATCCTTTCGTGGGGCTGGGGACTCCTTTTGAGAGTAATCGTACCACTCACATAATCGATGTCATAATCCCTTCCACGTTGCCATAGCTCTTCACCCACTTTCACGGCCTCACTTTCCTCAATTATGTTCATTCTCGGCAACGAAATTCTCGGCTGCGAAGTCTGGTACTCAATCACGATATAGTATTTGTGAGTGATTTGATTGAAATTGGTCTCGTAGTAGATAGCCGAATCTGGATCCGGGAGTCTCTCTCCACTAGGAAGATAGAAGAAGGGCTGTGGGGAAGGGAACGTCAGATATCTACTCCTTTGGACCCAGCGTTCGTCAACTCTTCCGTCACCATTCAAATCGAGTCCGAATAGTTGAAGAAAAGGTTTATTGCTGTTCTCGTCTACCTCAGTGTCAGATGCTCCCGGAACCTTCTTCCAAATGGTTACTGAAATGCTCGTATCGATGATGTTCTCGGACCCTAAGTTGTAGAAGTTCTTCATTTCATATTCCCATGTAGGGTGGACCACACGGGTCGTATCGTCTATGTAATGCCAAGGTTTGCGATCATCAGGCTTGATTAATTTCAGCTGTAGAGGCGAAGAGGCAGTATCGCCCATCTCCGTGCCACTTTCTGTTTTGTAGTAGACGGCGAGAGCCTGTGCCTCTCCCACTTGATGGGCGAGCTCGATCCAGTTGGGCGGATTGAATATGTAGTCTTCACCGCGCTCCAATTGCTCGAAATATGCCTCGTAGGAGAGCTCAGAATAGTAAGAGGTGTCGGTGGGATCTATCCAGGTATTTGCTCGTATGTAACTTGCCCCTTCTGTAGGATTCTTCACCTCTCTGAAGACTTCTACGTCGACTATCTCCTCCTCTTCTCCCATCCAGTAGAATCTCCGTTGCAGATATCGATAGTCCTCTACAGCGAGCGATTCCACCCTTCCTCCATATCCTTTGTATATCTCGGATGACGCCTCGCCCTGCTCTTTGGAAGCTATAGTTGTGATATTCAGAGGACCGACCTGGCTGAATGTCTTGATGCCGAAGAGGCCCTTGTGGCTTCCCGAGACCGAAGAGTACTGCGTACTTGGCAGAGAAAGACTTATGTCACCCGCCTCGACCTTCTGAACGATTTCGTCCTCCCTCCCGGTGTACGCAAGTCTTATTCTGTTTTTGATGTCCGATTGAGCCTTTGAGTCGTGTTCTACATCCACGGAGAGCTTCTCGCCTACAGTTCCCTTGACGTTGACTCTGAGGTGCTGCTCCATCTTCAGGTCAGGGAACCAGGTCTGTCGCACATTTGGGTCAGCCACGGCTTCTACAGTGTAGTTCTTGCTTCCACCAAAGGTTATTGATTGAGAACCGCCTATCTCAAGCCTTCCTCCTTCTCCAAAAATCCCTGCTATCGGCCTTGGAAATTTCACGGGTATTTCTATGACGGGAATCAGACCTCCAGTTCCACGAGCAGCAGGACCGACTGCCTCCTTAACCTTCTTAATCCAATGTTTTTTTAGCTTTTCGTTCGCCCACTCGTCCAGCATCTGATCCACGGTCTTTATGTCAAGAATTGTCAACAGTACACCATTTTTACGATGCTCAGTTACGACCATCGGGTAGAGAGTCGAGTATTCTATTCTGGTTCCCGAGACGGGTGGTCTAAGCATCTTATCGAGGGTGATTGTGTCGAATGTAACTCCAAATACTGATGAGGAGAGAACCAGAAGGGAGGACAGGTATGCCTTCTGCATACAGCTCAGGGATACAGTTAGTCGTTCTTAAGAACGCAATAGCTTACTGCTTCAGCAATTTCGATGCTGAAGTGTCACGTGGATGGGTCGCTACCCATCTCTTCAATACAAGTTGCGCTAAATCCTCCCTGTCTTCAGTTTTCAAGAGATACACCAATTTGCTTACAAGCTGGGGATCTTCAGGCAAGGAATCGAGCAGAGCCGTAACCCTTTCGGCGTATCCTGTCTCATCGTAGAGCTGCAGAAGTCCCCCATATCCTGAAGGTTCTTTTGCATTCAGTTTGATTGCCTGCTCGAACAACTCCCGAGCCTCTTCGCTCCTATTCTGCGCAAGGTAGATCTTCCCCAACATGTAGGAGAGGGGCACCGATGGGTCATCAGACAGAGCCTGGAGAAGGCGCTTCTCAGCTTTGGCGAGTTCACCTTTCTCAGTGTAAAGATAGGACAGCCAATATTCAACCGGCAAGACTCGATTGTGCCCAAACCGATCGGCGACCTCAAAGGTTGCTATTGCAGCATCCAGATTACCCTGGTGCTTGTATGCAAGTCCCAAATAGAAGTAGGCAGCAACATAGTTGGATATGAGTCTCCTCGCGTTATCGTCTTTGTATACCGATTCATCAAATAGTGACCTGAATCTGAACACAGTATTGAGCAGAGAATCCGATTTCTGAACGTCGAAGTCTTCAACACGGTCTGGAACAAGCCGCTTGACGAGCGCTTCCATAGTCAAATAGCGAGCAAAACCTTTCAAATTGTCCTGTGCACACGTGACCGCGAAGTAGATCTCGAGTCTTCCTTCATAGTCCTTCATTACAAGGTCGGCGAATTCATGATGAGGCAGAAAATACTCGGCCGGAAGGCGCATCCAATACTCGCGCGGGAGCAACTTCGTGTATATATTCGGATGAACAAGTTCTGAGGTGAGCATGGCTCGGTACTTCTTTGGAAGCGTCGACCTTTTCAATGGTAAAAGCAGTTCTGGTCTGAAGGACTTCCCTGTGTTCGTAGTGATAATATCTCGCAATGCTATGTCTTTCATGATCAAGGTTCCTTCGACAGGCTGCCCATCCTTGATGACTGGGTACGCTATAAGGTTGTCTATTTGGAAATCGGTGAGGGACATGGGCACGCCCTTCAGTTTCATCTGCTTCATGTACCAGGGGGTGTTGAGGAGAGAGAAGTTGCAGACGACTACACTCGGTTTCGTCTTCTTCACTTCCTGAGAGAACCATAGCGGGAATGTATCGTTGTCTCCATTCGTGAAGAGTATACTGCTGTCGTCACAGGATGAGAGCATATTGTAGCCGAAGTCATCTGCGATGTAATTGCCACGCCGATTCGCATGGGAATGGTAGTTGCTGATGATGGGGATGACTGCAAGCGGCAATATCAGGTACGCCACTGGTTTGAATCTGCCACAGAGCTCCCAACAACCATACACGGCCATTCCAATGAAAAAACCGAAAAGAATGAATGAAGGAGCGAAGAAATAATGGCGTTCTCTCACTTCTCTTGGCTGATGTTCTGGATTGGGGTCCGAGGGCGAGAACTTGAGATTCATGTACCCCAGCAAGCCTATGGAGGTGAAAAAGAAGGTGACAAAGAAGATGAGGAATATTCTCCGGTTGATTCTGTAACATGCGAACATCCCAAACAGAGTCAGGAAGAGGAAGAGGGCAATGGCTATTTTCGATAGAACCCAGGTCCGAGGGGAAGTACCATCTCCAAGCGTGTCTTCTCTCGGATGAGGAGTCCACTGCCAGCTGAGATACTTGAAGTAGATCTTGAGTTGCTCTATCGAGGCAGGAATCACCGCCATCCCTGTCTCAATCTGCGTCCGTCTCGGAAGAATCTCAGTTGGGCCATACTGCTCCCTCATGACGACCGCCTTGAGTTTCTGAAAATCGGTTGGAGAAGCCTCATTGATGGATGGATTCTGTCTAGCCCGTATTACGAGATATCCGTAAGTCGAGGTGCCGATGAAGAAGAGCAAGACTATGATCAATAGGAATTTGACGTCCTTCACTACATCAGGCCGAATGAGAAGGACGAAGACGAGAACACCAGGGGCCGCAAGAAGAGGAGTGAGGTGAATTCCCACCGAAAGGCCGAAGATGTACCCAATGAGCAACAGAAGTTTTCTTTTCCTGCGCTTCTCCCAGGTTAGAGCAAGCCACAAGGAGAAAAAGAAGAGAAAGGTTGCAGGCGCATAGCTCTCGCTCTCGACGGCATTATGCCAGACGGTGAATGAGAAACTGGTCACGATCGCTCCCACTGCTCCACTCGCATGAGCCATTGCTTTTTCTACCGTAGTCCTCAAGCTTCTGAATCTGGAGATTATCTCATAAATGGAAAGGTAGAGAAATGCTGCCGTGAGGCTGCTGACCAATATAGAAAAGAGATTCGACCTGAATCCCATCTCGCTCCCGATCGGAATGAGGGTGAACAACCTTCGTATTAAGACCTGAAGTGGAGACCCAGGGGGATGCGGAACCCCGAGGATGTAAGATGTGGCGATGTACTCTCCACAATCCCAGAATGATACAGAGGGTGCTGCAGTCCAGGTGTAGACGAAAAAGACGAGGCCAAACACGACAAAGAAACCGACTCTTTGGGGATTCCTCATTCCAGACTAAAATGATGCGTACCTGGGCAGGAAATGTCAAGGCTTTTGACGGTTGACATTTTCCCGCACATCACTATGATGCAAGAGATGCTGGACATCGTGGACAGGATAGGGTACCAGGCAATGTTTGATGAGAAGGATATTTGTGAGGCAATAGACTTCGCGGAGGAGAATGGATTCCCGGTTGTAGAAGTGAATCTGAATTGTCCCCATTTTTCGCCTGAAAGCGTGGATAGAGTCGGCAGACTGAGGGTGAGAGAGTATTCCGAAAGTAAACGCGTGAGGCTCATCCTTCATGCGCCGGAAGGGTTGAGTATGATGAACGTCCAGGCGGCAGTGAGGAAGGCGAGTGTCGAGAGAATCAAACAACTTATGGACTTCGGCAATCAGATTGGTGCGGACCGGATGACGTATCATCTTGGATCTAGTGTGCCTATGGTGGTGTGCGGGGAAAGAAGACAACTCCACACCCTCTACACACGTGAGTATCGCGGAGCCCTGATGAAGAGCCTGGAGGAGATTGGGGAATACTCCGAAAACAGATTGCTTCCCTGTGTGGAAAACACGAGTGGATTTCGATACGATTTCGCTGCGGAGGTGCTGGCGGAGTTCCTGAGGAACGGCTTCTACCTTACGTGGGACATTGGGCACACCAACTACTTGAAGGGCCGGGGTCGCCAGGAAGAAATAGACTACTTTCTGAAACATCGGGACCGGATAAGAGTTGTGCACATCCACGACAACTATGGTTCTCGTGATGAACACAATGTTGTTGGTGATGGCACGGTGGATTTCACCCACTGCCTGTCTCTTCTAGACTCTCCGCTCACAGAATTGATCTTCGAAGTACGGCCCAGGGAAAACGCGTTGCTCTGTCGTGAAAACCTGCGCAGGATGATCGTTGAGGACAGTCGTCGAGTGACGTGATATTCGAGATTTATGTGGAAGTTGTAGTGTAAGGGGTCTTTCTATTTTGAAGCGTTCTAGAGGCTGTATCGGTTTCTTGGATGAAGGCCAAGTCTTATTGCCAATCTCTGGGAAATATTGACGCCAGAGGGGAAAACATTGTGGAGTCTGTGACTATGAATTCACTTCCGTAAATCTTGGCGCCTCCAAAGGAGTATTACTCACTCCCCGTGAGTACAGACTCGACTCTTGTGCTTTGGATGAACTTGGCGATTCGTCACGGTGTGGAAGGAAGGAACCTGAGACATCAAAGCAGAGTAAAGAATTGCCCCTGCCATATTGACGCGCTCCTGAAATACTGGAAGTCGATAGCCCGTTTTCACGTCTTCACGTCAGAATCCGATGGTGAAAGCAGACTCGCGAAAGCGCCAGGTGAGAGACTGAGCTCCGTTTCTGGGTTTGGCTGCAGCGACTGCGGCTGTGAGAGCCATCTGTTCTGTAGAGGATTTGAAGGAGGAGACGATAAAAAAGGCCCCTAGGCTCGAGCGAAACGTCTTCTACCTAGGTTTCGTAAGCCTTTTCACCGACCTTTCAACAGAAATGATCTACCCGCTGCTACCGTTGTTCTTGTCAGCTACTCTCGGGGTCGACAAAGCATTCATAGGAGTGATTGAAGGAATAGCTGAGAGCTCAGCGAGCATCGTGAAAGTCTTCTCAGGACTGGTGTCTGATAGGTTGAGACGCAGGAAATTGCTCGTAGGCTTGGGGTACTCGTTGTCCACCTTTGCCAAACCTCTCTTTGCTCTGTCTCGAACCGGTACTCACGTATTGATTGTAAGACTTGTTGACCGAATAGGAAAGGGAACGCGAACTGCACCACGTGATGCGCTCATAGCTGACTCCTCCCAGAAGGGGAGGATGGGGAGGTCTTTCGGTCTTCACAGGGCTATGGATACTCTTGGAGCTGTCTTCGGTCCGTTGATCGCGTTTGTGCTCCTACCTCTGTTTAATGGAGAGTATAGAGCAATATTCTGGCTCTCCTTCGTTCCCGGAATCGTTGCAGTTCTCATCGCAGTTTGCCTGGTGCGTGAACGGCTCGCGCCGCCTTCTTCCGAACGTATGCAGTTCTCTCTGGTAAGGGTGAGCCGCAATTACAAGGTATTTGTGGTCATAGCGAGCATATTTGCATTGGGGAACTCAAGTGATGCCTTCTTGATTCTTCGGGCCCAGAGCGTGGGAGTATCAGCAGGCATAATCCCTCTTCTCTGGATGTTCTTTAACATCGTGTATGCGTCAACTTCTGTTCCGGGAGGAGTGCTCTCCGACAGAATCGGCCGAAGGAATACGATCATGCTTGCACTGTTCGTGTACAGCGGTATCTACTTTGGATTTGCCCATGCCTTCAAGGTGGTACACGTCTGGATCTTGTTTGCTTCCTACGGAGTCTATTATGGACTATCTGAAGGAGTTATGAGAGCGTATGTGGCAGACCTAGTCTCCAGTCGATTTCGTGCCTCTGCATATGGAATCTTCCATACCGCCGTGGGTCTTGCCGCTTTTCCTGCAAGCCTTTTGATGGGTGTGCTCTGGCAGTTTTACAGTGTAAAGGTGGCATTCTCATTTGGGGCGGTTCTCGCGTTAGTTGCAGCGTCATTGTTTTGGCTCTTCGTGAAAAAGGAGGAGGACTGATGAGCGGAATGGAGGAGGACATCATTGTTGTCAAATTGAAGGACGGTGAAGACATCCTCGACAGCCTGAGAAAGAAGATGAATATCCACCACGTCCGGTCAGGTTTGATTCTCTCAGGAATCGGGATGGTGAGGGAACTCACTCTCGGTTATTTCAAAGGCCATGGAGAATACGAGACGATCGAGGAGACCGGTCCTGTGGAACTCACGTCCATGCAAGGGAACATTGCAGAGGCTGAGCAGGGAATTGTCTTTCACATTCATATAACAGGAGCCACTGGTCAGGGAGAAGTGGTTGGGGGGCATCTCATTTCAGCTACCACCAATGTAGTGAATGAGATTGTCGTCGTGAAGTTGGATAGAATCAGACTGGATCGGACACTGAACCCGGAAACGGGCCTGCTGGAACTCTCCGTTTCCGATCGTTCAAAGCAGTAAGGACTTCATCACTGCCCTGGGTCGACTTCGTTTGTCGTCTACTCCTGCGAGTCGATCCCGAGGAGCACCAATTTGCAGACCGAGCGAAGGTTCTCCGTCTGGAGTACGCAGAAGTAGACTCCCGGTGTTACACGTCTTCCCTCGGAATCCGTTCCATCCCAGTGGTGCATATGGTAGTTGGCATAGACTCTGCCGTCGGCAAGGCTCTTTACTGACTGGCCGCGGGCGTTGTAGATTTCGAGTGAAGCTCCTTGGTCATCGGTGGACTGGTAGATGATAGCTGTGGACATGAGAAAGGGATTGGGTCTGCTCTGAAGATCTATGCGCTGGACTCGGTTGCATTCCGTATCTATCTGAACAGAGGTTGTCGCCAGAACCCGAAGTGTCACTGAATTCAATAGTGTGGGATCTCCCACCGATTGAACACGTAGCACCGCGCTTCCCGTGCCAGGATTCAAGATCTGTGAAAATCTGACCTCCATCATCATCTGCTCTGAAGCCTCTAGCGAATGGTAAGAAGTGCCGGGGGGATAGCAGGCGCCTCGCACACAAAGCAGGAGGTACCAGCCAGGTGTAGAATCAAGTAGGGTAATCCCATACTGGTCATCCGCGGTTCCTGTGTTCTCCAAGAATACAAAGAACAGAACGGTGTCTATAGGGACGACCACGGTGGCAATTGTGTCGCCACAGGTGAGCTGAAACTGGTATTGGCTATGAAGACCCTGCACAGCGAAAAGAGAGATGATGAGAAGAAATGTGCTGCAGACAGCCACGCGAATGGCAATCTCCTTCTGGAAAGGTCTTGTCATAACGGCAGCAACAGTATTCATCACCGTGACTTCACCTGATGAGAAGCATCTTCTTGGTCATCGTGAATCCCGCTCCCTGAAGGCGGTAGAAGTACACGGTGCTCGGCACTGGTCGCCTGCTCTCATCCCTTCCATCCCACGTCACAGCATGTCGCCCTGCTTCCACAGATTGGTCGACCAGCTCTCTCACTAAGCCGCCAGCGACATCGTAGATTCTCAACGAAATATGTGAGCAAACAGGAAGGAAGTAGCCAATGGTGCAGAATTTGGAGAATGGGTTTGGAGAATTCTGATCGAGGATGGCTCCATTCTGTGGAAACGTTGGAGACTCTGTGTACTCTAAACCGACCGTACTGTGTGTAAAGAGTCCTTCTCCACGAGTGCCTGCGTAGACGCGACTGGCCAGGACAGGATCTGCTGCAAGGACGCTAACCTGAAAGAGTGAAAACCCGGGGTCCATAGCCTTCCAGTTCAGGCCACCGTCGCCACTTCGATATACGCCTTCTGGAGTTCCCGCGTAAATGGTTTCGGGTGAGGAAGAATCGACGCACAGTGAAGATACCGTGTCAAAGCCACAGTTGATGTTATTCCAGCTGGAGCCGCCACCGGTGCTCTTGTAGATTCCAGCCGAGGTTCCTGCATAGATCGTGTTCGGTACATTCTGGCTAACTGCAAGCGCGTATACAGGCCGGCTCTGGTCATCTATCCCCGAAGAGATATCATGCCACTCTGATCCGCCGTCTGAGCTTCTGAAGAGAGCCACATGCCAGTTCCCGCTCCGATCATAGTATTCTCCTCCAGCATACACGATGTGGGTGTTGCACGGATCTATGGCCAATGCATAGATGTAGCCGCTGTGAGAAGTCAAGGGACGTATAGTCCACGCATTAGACCACGCATCCGTAGTCTTCACCACCGCGATCACTCCCGGACCAGGGGATTCGTAGTAAAAACCTCCACCGTAGACGATCTCGGAATTGAGTGGGTCAATCGCGAGTGATCTTCCTGCAAACCAACGTGGATACTCTTCTATGATGATTTCCTCCCAGGCGGACCCGCCATCAGCGCTCTTGTAGAGCCTCTCGGGAGCCCCTCACCCACCTGTGAAGAGAAAGATCTTGTCTGCATCCCGAGGATCGACTGCGAGAGCTTCCACACCATGACATCCGGGGAATTCCTGTAGCCTCACCCAGTCACTGCCGCTGTCGGTGCTCTTGTAGAGGGCGTCGCTCTCGAGACCTGCGTAAATGGTGTTGGACACCGAATGTGCGATAGCAAGAGCACAGATTTCTGTTGCCACGATGGACGAAGAGGACCAAAACCAACTCGCGCCTTCATCAGTAGTCTTAAAAACACCAGTCTGATTTGCTGCGTAGAGTGTGGACGGGGATACTGTGTCCACAAGAAGAGAACGCACATATTTGCCAGCCATTCCTGGGCCAGTGGAGTTCCAGGACAGGCCCTCGGTCACGCTTCTGAAGACCCCATCGTATGTACCAACATAAAGCACTTTCGGGAATGATGAGACATCGATCCCGATAGAATTGACGGGCGAGGTGAGACCGAGACTGGCGGCTGCCCACGTTGAACCGCCGTCCGTGCTCTTAAAAAGGTAAAATCCGTTCCACTCTTCGTCCCAATAGCGTCCACCCGCATAGACATTCAGAGAATTAGCCGGGTCAACGAGGATAGTATGGACGTACCCCGAGACCCCAAGGGTGTCCATATAGGAACTCATATCAGTCCATTGAAGCCCAGCGTCGGAGGTCTTGAAAATTGCCGGGTGAGGAGTATAATCTCCTCCGTAGTAGTACCCTCCGACGTAGATGGTGTTGAAGTCGCTGGGATCCACGGCGACGGAAGAACCTGCACCCCAAGCACTCGCCACAAGGTCAGTGAATGACCATGTCATCGCACCGTCAACACTTCGTGCGAAAGCCATGACAAAATGGCCATCTCGATAAGCATCCGCGGCACCCCAGACGGTTTTCGAGTTTGCAGGGTGCGGTGTCAAGGAGTATATGGTGCCGTTGTCTCCATTTGTTCGATAGCCAGTCCAGCTG
>SMTZ1_10000275_pt1 | contig 46892 bp, 40 predicted proteins | sample DeeMarSWOR136_30_FD_25667 | JGI IMG/M metagenome (IMG submission 25667) | reverse complement strand
ATAGAGTATCAAAGTATGGTCTCAAGCCTGTATCGATGGGGTTCTTTGGCGGCATAGTTGACTTCAACAGGATGGGGTTCTTGACTCGCAAAGGTATGGAAGCTGCTTTTAAGTTACCACTTCAGAAGCATGGATTCAAGGAGACCACACCAGGAGCTTACGATTTGCGCGATTGGGATGAGATTCGAAGCTGGGCTAGGGAACTAGCAAAAAAGTCTCGAGCGTGATATGATATGGGTCAAAACGAAAGACCACCAAGAGCTCTTGTCTTGTTTGCAGTAGCTGGGATTTTGATAATTTGCAATGCTGTGGTGGTAGGAGTTGCAGCCACCTGGTTTCCTTGGATTTTCCCTACGCTTCCAGGTTCAGAAAATAATTCTGCGGTTCCATTCACTACTATTACAATTGTAGGTTTGGTATGTGGGGTTTTAGCATTACTTGGGACCTTACTATTGTACTATAAACCTGTAAACACCAAAGTGATAGGCATGGTGATAATTGGGTTCTCCATACCTAGCGTACTTACTGGTGGAGGATTTATAATCGGGTTTATACTAGGCATTATAGGGGGAGTCAAAGCACTTAGGTGGAAATCTGAAACAAGAAAAACAACTAAAATGGTGGTTTGAAAATGAAGGGTATAGTCATTTATGACACTTCTTATGGGAATACTAAGAAAATTGGGGAGACTATTGCAGAGACATTAAGAGAATCTGAAATTGAAGTTGATCTCTTCTATGTAAAAGACGTGAAGAAGTTGAGCGGAAGAGACTACGATTTCCTGGTTCTTGGTTCTCCGACTAAATTTGGTACAATGAGCTTTACTTTCAAACGTTTTTTGGGTAAGGTGAAGAGTGAGGAATGGGTGAATAAGCCTTTCGCGGCTTTTGATACTGAAAATCCCGAGAACGTTGAGCGCTCGAAAGTTGAGAATAAAGAGTGGAGTGCTGCTGAGAAGATTGCTGAGAAGCTTAGAGAGAAGAAGATGAAACAATTGTCGTCAGTTTTGAAAGCGCTTGTGATTGGGCAGAAGGGACCACTTGTGGATGGCGAAGTGGATCGGACGAGGAAGTATGCAAGAGAACTCGCAGCCAAATTGCGGCAAGAAATTCACTAATGCTTATTCCAGCCAACAATTATCAAGTATTTTCTAAATTCTATTTTCTAAACTATACTTTATTTTAGAAAATCCATTTTTCCATTTTTTTCCTTTAAGTTAAAAATTTAGAAATTCGAAATTCAGTTATCCGGTAACCTTTTCTTCTTTTTTGCAATTATAAGCTACCTAATGATTCTGCTTATCATGAAAATGATGATGAATAGCACTAACGTAAGGTAAAGCTGACGGATTCTTATTTGTCCTTCATTTATTGTTTTACTTCGCAGGAGTCTGAAGGTGAAATAAAAAAGGGTCAAATCAGTTGGGACAATCAAAATTAAATAACTGGTCCCGAGCCAGTTTGCGATGCAAGGAATAATGCTCACTCCAATGAACATTGTGAATAGTGTCCCTGAGACTCTAAGGGCAGTTTTTTTTCCACTTCTACTTGCGAGAGTTCTTACATGCCGCTGTTTATCACCCTCAATATCCATAGCACCTCCAGCAATCTCCTCCCCAAAGTCGAATATGAAAGCTTTTTCCTTTTTTTGGCACTAAATTCTAATCCACCCCTTGGATGCAAAGAGTTACCGATTTTTCGAGAAGTTAGCTTTTTATTTATCACCTGTAAATGCTAAACTCATAGTGGATAATACATGTCTGTGCTGGTTGTAGAAAGCCTATCTGGGCTGCTTAGAGGCGTGATGTTTGGAACCGTTGGGTTTTTCACTGTGATGATCCTGTCAATTGTGTACAGGTATTTTACAAACGAGAAACTATCTTCGTTTCTAGGCATTCTTTTTGGGTTAGGCCTTTTGGGATTTTCAGGAGGGCTGCTTGCAATTTTGGATAACCCTACTGTTGGAAGTGCCATAGAAGTTGTGACAATAAGCATTTTCACCGTTTGGGGCGTTAACATCGGCGACAAAATGGCTGAAAAGATGCCGAAAAAAAGCGCATCCGCCATATTAGACGGGATTAGAGGCGGAAAAATAACGTATACTACGGTCAAGTTGCCTAATTCGCGGTTAATATATGACATGGCGGGTAAACCTAAAGTTCCTGACGTGGTGAAAACCGAGTTGTCAGAACGCGAATTCACCCTACCCGCAGACCTCCCGCTGGAAGACATCACAAACCGAGTAAAGAGGCGTCTGATCACGGACTGGGGCATAGGAGAAGTAGAACTAGAATTAGATCAAGACGCCAAAGTCATTCACTTCGCAATATCAGCTAAGGAAAGAGGCTTAAGCGCAACTATACCTGAAGGAAGCGTGGCTGTGCCAATAGAGTGCAGAGTAATTCCTTCTAACCTTGCACCAGGCGATTTAGCAGAAATATTCTTAGAAAACAACGAGGTCATTGAGAAAATCGAAATTAAAGGTGTAAACGAAGAAAAGGGAGTAATAACCATTGTCGCAGACCTACGTTTACTTGAAACAATCCGAGGCAACAAGGCCTCTCTAGTAGTGGCTCTACCATCAGCCTCACTTGCATGTCCAGCTATCAGCGTAGAACAGAAATCAGGCGAAATTGAAGAGTTCAAACTACAAAAGATCTCAAACTCCCTGAAAAAAGTCGGCGTCACCGAGAAACTAGCAAAAAAGATTGTGGCGAATGTTCAGGCTAAACTATCCAAAATGGACCCACCAATATCAACGAGGTTAATCAAAGCCGTAGTTATGGAAGAATTGGAGAAGGAGAAACCAGAAGCCGCAAAAAAACTGAGAAACCGCAAATTCTGGAACCTAAAATCCTTCTGAAAAACTGAAACTTCTGATTGCAGCGTTTAGCTTAAGTCTTGGAAGGCACAAAAAAAACTTGAGAATGTTTAGGGTAGGGGCGGCTTTTTCACAAAAAAGGAAGCCTGTCAAGTCTTTTAACTAAATATAGGCTTGGGTGATTCTAAATAGATCGTGACTCATTTTTTGTTTATAAGGTTAAGAAAGAACCGAGCTTAGCCGTATTTTGGCGAAAAAACCTGTTTTCAACCTCTTATTCTATAAAAAAAGCATAAATACGAGCTTATTTGCGCATTAATAATAGGAGGTGTGACCTTCATGCACTACGAAGAGGAAGAAGAAGATTGGAGAGAAGAAGAGGAAGAAGATGAAGATAGAAGTTGGTTAGACGATGATTGGTAGTGTAAGAGTACACAGAAGAAGAGCCACCTTTAGAAAAAGGAGTGAAATCCAATGGGTAAGAAGAAGGGCAAGAAAGGAAAGAAAGGAAAAGCAAAAGAAGCTAAATAATTTGTCGCAACTATCTACTTTCTCCTTTTTATTTCATGCTTCTAATTCAGTTTAAAAGAGGTGAGAGTCATGAATGAATTAATAGATATAGGGAATATTGTGACGCAATCTAAACTTAATCTCGAATGTCCATATTGTTATTGGGTTTTTGAAGCTTCGCCTCCAGATAAGATTCACTCTGCATATTCCTTTGAAAAGCCTTTGAAACACAGTTTTTATGGTGAGGTCATCGAACAAAATCTTGTTTGCCAAAATCCAAGTTGCAAAGAATCTATTACGGTCTATTGGTATGCGGCGCTTAGTTACTTCGACAGAGTTTAACTCTTTCCCTTACCTAAACTTTTCTTCAGAGAGGCAGGTACTGCATACGTTACCCGAAGGGCCCTGGAGCTGTTTCCGTTTAGCTATTTATTATTGTGCTCCCTAAGAGTAATGCTGCCTTCGTTATAAATGCTAATTAACCGAGGTTTTTCCAGCGGTCGCTCTATTCCGATGCCACAAATGCGAATCAGTGCGATTGCAGAAGTATGTTAAGAAAAAAGAAAAGAGTATCAACCTGCCGCAAGCGCTTCGACCCGCAGCGCCTATCACAGAAAGATCGATCAAAATTTTTACGAAAATTTGACATTTTTTGTTAAATTCCACCCTAAAAATACATTAATTAACCATACAAAGCGCGCGGGCAAACGGAACTGTATGTTTAAAGCGTGCTGCTAGTAACCATGTTAGTGACAAACAAGATTCAGAAACATTCGCTTTTAACATTTATGAAAGATACTTCTATTGATTCGTCTTACAGTTTAGAAATTAAACTAATTCAATTTTTAGTTGATAAAATAAACTAAACAAAACATTATTCAACCTTAATTTTTGAAGAGAAAACCACTCTGAAGTTAGTAATTGAACTTGGAGTAGTCCATGCTTATCATGGCCATTAAAGAGCTCGCGTGACTTGTTGCACCAGTCAAAAGATAGAAGGAAAATTCCCAGAAATTCCAAAGTTTTATATAAGCAAGCATTAAAAACAAGTCGCTTACGCAATCATGCGTAAAAAAAATAAAAGGAAAAAGAAGAACATGAAACTTTCAAGAAACAGAGCTAAAGCTATTGCGATTGCTATCTTTCTGACGTTTGCTATGACTCTTTCACTTGTTGCTTTACCAACTGCTACTGCACAGGCACCTGGAACTTTCCAGACCTATGCCTATATTGGTGCTATGCCTAATCCAGTAGGTGTCGGTCAAGAAGTGCTGCTCCACGTTGGCATAACACAACAGCTGTCATCCTTTTCGGTTGGCTGGGAGGGCTTAACCGTGACGGTTACGAGACCTGACGGCCACACTGAGACGTTGGGTCCGTTTAGAACCGATTCAACTGGTGGGACAGGCACCGTGTACGTTCCTAACATGGCCGGCGAATACACTTTGCAAACACACTTCCCTCAACAGGTGAATCCAGCTACGCAAGTGGTATTCGGCTTCATCCCCGCGGGCACAATTATGCTAGCTAGCGACAGCCACGAACTAACGCTTGTCGTACAGGAGGAGCCGTTAGATTACTATCCAGGACATGCGTTGCCAACCGAATATTGGACTCGTCCGATAGACGCGCAACTTAGAGAATGGTACACGATTTCAGCAAACTGGCTGCAACCGAATTACCGTAACAGGTGGGTTCCTTACAACGATTATGCACCGGAGACTGCTCACATACTATGGACCAAACCGCTCACTGTAGGAGGCGTTGTCGGAGGATCATTGGGCGATCCCGCCCTAGGCGACCTTGGCTATCACGCCTTCGAAGAAGGAGATGCCTACGAAGGGAAATGGGGTGGGCGAGGTAATCAGCCATTAATCATCGGTGGAAGACTTTACTATGAGAAATACGCGGCAGGCGACATACACTATGAAACTGTCTGTGTAGATCTCCACACTGGCGAGGAACTATGGTCCAGACCGTTAGAAAATCAAGACGGAGTGAATGTTGTACAATCAAATAAAGGCTTATTTGGTCCAAACCAACCATTGTTTGGACAGCTGCTGTACTGGGATACATTTGACTATCACGGCGTTTACGACTACATATGGGTCCCTGTTGGAAGCACTTGGTACGCGTTTGACCCTGATAACGGAGACTGGATATACACACTATTTGGTATTCCTTCGGGTACTCAGATATACGGTCCGAAAGGTGAAATCTTGATCTACAACATCAACACGAACGGCGGCTACATGACTATGTGGAACTCAACCAACATACCCGCGTTGTATCAAACAGCCGGTTACGCCTCCATGGATTGGGGTCGGTGGCGTCCTATGGGCAAGGTTGTCAACGCGACAGGACCGCACGGCGTAACTTATGACCCACTAGGCGACGGTCTCGAGAGAAATCCATCGGTGAACTGGCCACCCTATGATCCACCTTTGCTGCCTACGGGACTTAGCGGATATCAGTGGAACGTTTCCATACCAGGGTCTCTACCTGGAAGAACAATCGCGGTTCTTGACGACAGAGCAATCGGTGGAACGATAACCAATACTGGAGTTAGCTTGTGGGGCTTGAACTTGGATCCAGAGAAGGGCGCTATAGGAAGTTTGCTGTTTGAAAACACTTGGAATGCACCAGTTGAATGGACTGAAGGCAACCTAACCATAAGTGGGGCAGCTGTAAGTTCATATGGCGAGAACGGCGTTTACACCCTGTGGTCAAAAGAGGAACGACAATACTACGGATTCAGCACTGACACAGGAAAATACTTGTGGAAAACCTCGGAATCAGAATACTACCTACAAATATACGTTTCCACTAGCAACGCAATCGTTGACGACAAACTATACTCAACCGGCGCCAGTGGAGTACTATACTGCTACGATATCGCTACAGGCGAGAAGCTATGGGAATACCACGCAAAAGACCAGTACTCTGAAATCTTGTGGGCTAACGACTGGTGGCAGGACATATTATTCATTACCGACGGTAAAGTCTACACAGGTCATGAAGAGCACTCTCCCGTTGATCCTAAACCGCGGGGTGCACCGTTCATATGTGTGAACGCCACAACAGGCGAGGAGATATGGAGAGCAGACGGTTTGTACCGTCAAACCCACTGGGGAGCGCGCGCAGTTATCGGTGACAGCATTATAGCTACAATGGACACGTACGACCAGCGCGTATACGCAATCGGCAAAGGACCAAGCAAAACCACCGTCTCAATTCAAAACGACGTTATAACACACGGCGACAGTGTACTAGTGAAGGGTATGGTGACTGATACTTCTGCAGGCACTAAAGATGATAGTTTGGAGATACGGTTCCCTGATGGTGTTCCTGCGGTTTCTGATGCGAACATGAGCGACTGGATGCTGTACGTTTACAAGCAGTTTGAGCGCCCAACAGACGTTATGGGCGTTGAGGTGGTTGTGAGCGTGCTTGACCCGAACAACAACGTCTACGAGGTCGGCAGAACGACAAGCGACGCAAGCGGCATGTATAAGCTGATGTTCACTCCAGAGGTTCCGGGCGAATACACTGTCATCGCCTCGTTCGATGGTTCCGGTGCTTACTACGGATCTTACGCGCAAACCGCTGTCGGCGTTGAAGAAGCTCCCGCCACAACACCTGAACCTACACCGATGCCTGCATCAGCTGCTGACCTGTATCTTGTTCCAGGCATAATTGGCATAATCATAGCAATAGTGGTAGTCGGCGCTATTATAGTGCTGATGCTCCGAAAACGCTAGATATACAAGAATGCACAAACTAACTTTCCCCTTTTTTAGTTTAGCTATTCACAATCATAAGTCAAGAATAATAGCGAAGGGGCTGAAAAGGAGTCTGAACGGGAAACGCAATTGCAGTAACCGTTAAGCAAAATGTATCCTTTTTTTTCCTTTAAGTTTGTGTCCGTTCAGAGCCGCAGCAAACCCTTACTGACTTAGTAGGCGGGCGCTAAACATAGATTTCTTGAAATTTTCGCGGACTGAGCGGTATTTGGTTATAATCTCTTTTGCCGTTTTTTCTTTTCCCAAATTTTTTTATTTGCAGTCAAAGCGTAATATGATGTGTGGAAGAACTTCAAAATGATTGAAGCGTTGACAGGTGCGTTTAGCGGTGTCTTCTGCGCGTTAATCGCCTCTGCTTTCGGGTTTGTGTTCAGCAAGGGCAAAAGGTTCGATTTTTGGATTCTCATTATCGGCGCAGTTTTTGGCTTAATCGCTGTGCAATTAGGCGCGACGTTCTTTGGTTGGCAGGAATGGGTTTACGTGATTGTCGCCTTAGCGTTGTTTGAGTATGGTGGCAAAGCCGTGTATGTGCGTGGTAAGCGAGGATTGGAAGGAGGCGTTCGCGTTGACAATAGGGACGTCTTAATGTGGGCGTTCATTATCGGGGGCGCCTTATACGTGATGTGGTGGATTGTCGCATTCTTCACTTGGTTTTATCCGATGGTAGGCGACACGTTCATGTTTATGGAAGTGAACTGGAAAGGTGAAGAGGTGTTTCGTTGGTTCGCAATTAATATGCCACAAATAGATAGAGATGCCATCGCCGCTTACCTGATTTTTGGGTTGCCAGCGTTTTGTTTTTTGGTTGCATCTCCGTTCGCGTTCGCAACTTCAAACTTTGTCAATAAATAAAGGACTCAGCTTCTTTTTTTGCGCCTCGCTGTTGCCGTGTTGGTTTCGCGTGGTGCAACGGGGGCAATGGGGCGCTTGTAACGCTCAAGCCACGTTTTTCTCAAATCCGTTAATGGCATAATAGTCTACATGGTCATAACAAAAAATGAAATAGAAAAAAGAGAGCTTGGTGCTTAATTACACTATTTTTTCTTGCTGTTATTCACAAAGCGAAAAGTTTTGTCAATTGCTATCAAATGAAGTCTCGGCGTCGCTTTCGCTCCGCCTCGCTCCGCGCCAAAAGGAAAAAGGGGATTTTGGATAAGCGTGCTCGACTGAAAGCTTGTCTCCTATAGCAGGGCAGTAGTGACCGGCACATAAAGAAAAATTCCGACAACGAATGATATAATCCACGAAATCAAGGTAACACGCCAAGCCATCTCGCTCTTAGCTGCAAAACTTGTAAGAGATGAAGGACGCCACCATAATGCCAGAAGCAATGTGCCACTGATTAAAGCGACAAAACCGAAAAGTCCATGCAAACCAAACACAATCAGAGTTGAAAGCGGTTCCATAAGAAACTGCATGCTCTCCCCCGAGAGAATTGAACTTGCAGCAATTGCAATCAGCGGAACCCACTCAATAACGATTAATGCTATCAATATAATTCCATGCACGCGATAATTGCGCTTCATTCTAAACGCCATGCTCACAAGCACCAAAACCGTCCAAACACTCTGCAAAACAAGAAGCATCAACGGATCTATTATAATCGGAATCTCACCCCCCTTTACGGTAAATTAGAACCAAAAATTAGTATTGTTTTATCTGCTTTTATGATTTATGGAAGATATTTTTGTTGATTCATTCTCAGTTGCTTTTTAATTATTTTCGTTTAATCTGCATTATATTCTCATTAAAATTCTCCACCACCAATGGGGCACTTCGCTGGTAACTCTTTTTTGGTGATTTGCAACACGTACCCGCAGTACCAACACAGGTAGATGTTGCATTTCGGACATTGCTTGTAGCCGCCACCGATGGGTTTGCCGCATGCATCGCAGAGTCGACTTAGGTCTTCGTTGGGCATTTGAGGTCGATTTGGAGTTGCATTTATAGAAATAAAAAGCAGGTGAAGAAAGGAGCAAGCCGTTCCGTAGAGAGACTGGTGTAAGTGGAACAAATAGGGGAAAACCAAAAAGCAAAGCTGGGAAGGGGCATCTCAAGAGAAAAAGAGAAAATTTTATTGGTTGTCCCTGTTTCGACCTTTGCTTTTTGTGTTGCGCTTTGAAGTTAAACATTAAAAACTCTATTTTTTAAGCAGTGGCGTAGTAGCCGGTCATTTATTAATCCCAGACCTGTTTCTTCACGTTCCTTCTTGGCGTTCCCAGAAGTACGTTATCCACACTCAAAATTCCACTAATACACGCTTCGATAAAACTAGAAAAGTATCAACCGCTCGCGGGCGACGCCACCTGCAGCACCTGTTTTCGCGCTTCTGGTCAAGATTTTTGCGGATGGTACGGCGTGGGCTTCGAAGGTAGTACGCTAAGTTCGAAGTAGGGGTGCATTATTAGTTGAACAATCCGCGCGCTTTGTAACCTTGAAAGCTTGAAACAGTTTTAACAGTTTCAAAAAGTTTCGCTCAACTCAATCAACAACCCTCAAAAAACGGTTTCTCGGCATAGAAAAAACAACAAATGTGTTTTAATTATTCATAAAATCTAATAGAGTTAACAAACAATCGGATTTACAGGAGAACTTGCCAAGTTGGTCGTTGAGATAGCACTCGCAGTCGCAGTTCTCATCATAGGAATTGTGCTTATGGCTTACTCTAGCGAAAAGGCGGTTGGGCACTCGATAAGAATCGCCACAGCATTAAGAGTTTCTCCGCTTGTAATTGGCCTCATACTAGTTTCCATAGGCACAGATTTACCAGAGATCGTCAATTCAATCACCTCCTCAGCGATTGGTCACGGAGACATAAACGTTGGAGACTCACTTGGCTCTGCATTGACCCAGATGACTTTGATATTGGGACTTATCCCCTTCTTAGCTGGAGATTTAAGAGTGAAGAAGAGAGAGGTGTTGGTTATCGGAGCATGTGAGGTCTTAGCGCTAATACTTACGGTGTCGATGGCTGAGAAAGGTTATTTTACGCGGATTAACGCGCTATTTTTGATGGCTATTTGGATAGTTCTCATACTTTTGGCTAAATCAGTCATGGAGAAGGATGACGAGGAAAAAAAGTGGCTAATGCCAAGTGCCAACGGCAGACTTCGTCAAAACTTACTTGATTGGATAATAGCCATTTTGGGCTTCGTAGGCGTTGCGATTGGATCCTATGCGGTAGTTCAATCAGTAATTATGCTGTCGGCAAGTTTCAATATTGCCGAGTATATTGTCAGCTTTTTCATAGTCGCAATTGGAACATCGCTGCCAGAATTAGTGGTTACTATATCAGCCCTCCGAAGGAAAGAATACGCGCTTTCCATAGGGAACGTGATAGGAAGTTGTCTCTTTGATGCTTCTTTTTCGGTTGGAATCGGCCTGTTCTTTTTTCCACAAGCAATATCGGGGGAACTTGCTACATATACTGGCTTGTACGCTATTTTTGGTTCTATTTTTGCCATATTTGTACTCGCGTTAAATGGTAAGGTTGACAAGAAATCGGGAGCATTATTCATCCTTGTCTACTTGCTTTCCTACTCGCTGATGACTGCTTAGCGCAAAATCCAAACATCGCATTTTACACCCCATCAATGAATTATGTAGGGCAAAGACTGCGCGCTAGACCAAGATGTGCGCGCGCTAAGAACGTAGTCTTGGATTGACCCTTGAGGTTTTAATGATAATTCATAACAAATCCAAATTTATATGACTAAAAGAATAGCAAAAAAAATGGGATACTAGGAGTCAAGAAGCAACTGAACTGCGTTCTGCCTGGAGTTTTCCTATAATTGAACGTGGAAAAAATTACCGCTTAACTGTGAAATTGTACAGGTCAAAATTAGTTATTGAAGATAAGCGTGGAAACAAGATTGCAGTTAATAAGAAAAGCAAAGCCATTATGATTGAAAGATGGGGAAAGGTTGACTGGATTGGAGAAGTTCCCAATCTTTGATGTTTTCTTAAAGCTGGGTGACCCTTCTCTCTCATTCATACACTCACACATTTAATAAAATACACGTTGAAGATACGTAGAAACAGGAAATAGCGACCACCTTCCATTTCTGTTTGGTGCCGCCCCTATGTCGCTACTTCTAGTATCTGAAGATATTTGTTGAAACGATTCTTTCGTTTTCTTCCGCTTTCTGTTAGCAGGTAAAGTTGACGTTCGGGGGAATTTCCGCCCGTTTGCTTTTTGCTCTTTTCAATCAGTCCAGCTTCTTCTAAATCTTTGAGGTGGCGGTAAACGTTGCGTAGATTTCCGTCGTCAAGGTAGCAATAAAACCGCTTCTTCATAATAGTCCAGATGTTGTAGCCGTAAGAGCCGTTTCCGTCAACGTTGTTTCTGTATATTATGGCTAATATCTTAAATTTTGTTTCGCCGATTGAACCTTGAGGTTTTGGCATTTTTCGACCTTAATATTTATAAGCGCTCGCGAGTATAAATATATTACCTACAGGTAATTTATCTTATCCTTGAAGAAGCGTAGCGCCGCAGAACCTCAGAATGTACGAAGTTTTGCTATAGGCCAACTTGTTCGACAACAACAGCGTTTAAAATAAAATGTCAGGGGAACACTTGTAGCAAAAAGGAAAGTGAAAAAATGCAGAAGTTACAAATGAAAAATGATGAATGTCCTCAATGCGGTAGTCTACATCTTGTTACAGATGGAATCAATGGTGAGGTCGTATGCAGTCAATGCGGCTTAGTTATAATAGAGAATACTTTAGATCGAGCCCCTGAGTGGAGAGCTTATACGCTGGAAGAGAGGCGCTCCAAAAGTAGAACGGGAGCACCCATACGATACTCAAATTTCGACAAAGGCCTACACACAACAATACATTGCTTCAGAGACGCGTCGGGAAATTCGCTTTCAGCCAAGGCAAAACGGCGGGCATGGCGACTCAGGAAATGGCAAAACAGTACAAGAGTTCGCGATTCACGTAACCGAAACCTAATGCAGGCAATGAATGAGCTTCAGATGCTCTCAGAAAAACTACATGTGTCTTCCTCAATCAAGGAACTAGCCGCGGTTATCTACCGAAAAGCCCTTGACGAAGACCTATCGCGAGGAAGAACAATCGCGGGCATAATAGCAGCAGCACTGTACGTTGCCTGTAGGTTCACCGAGACGCCGAAGACACTCAATGACATAGTAAGAGTTAGCTCTCGAAGCAGAGGAGAAGTCTCAAGAGTCTACCGTCTGCTTGTGCGTACACTTAAAATTGAAATGCCCTCCCATGACCCTTTAAACTACGTTTCAAGGATTGCAGCGAAAGCCAATATTCCAGGAGAGGTTCAGGGCGTCGCAGTTAAGATTTTGCGGAAAGCTAAACGCAAGCGCTTAACCATGGGCAAAGACCCTTTAGGAGTTGCTTCGGCTGTTCTTTACATAGCCTGCCACAAAGAGGGTGAGAACGTAACTCAGAAAGAAATTTCGGAGGCTGCTGGCGTGACTGAAGTGACTCTGAGGAATAGAAAGAAAGAACTTATCGAAAAACTTGACTTGCTTTAGGTTTGAATCTTGTATTTAAAATATTTTGGAGAAGAGAAAGAAATGGGCAAGGTTAGACCGGATTACATTAAGAAATTGGCGAGAAGGATAGTTGACCGCTTTCCAAAGAGTTTCAACTCAGATTTTGAAAACAACAAAAGAATGGTGGATACTTCAGCCGACGTCACCTCGGCAAAGATTAGGAACAGAGTTGCAGGATACGTGACTAAGCTGGCAAAAACCCACCCTGATCAAAAGATTGTTGAAAATGATTAAGGACAAGAAACAGGAAATGAGAGATTTGAGTCGGATCGAAAAGAAAACCTACAATTTCATAAAGAATGCAGGTGAAATTCAAACCTCAAATATCCGAGATAAGCATATGTGTGGAGCAGTAGTCAGTCTAAAGAATATGAGTTTGGTTGAAGTTTTCAAAAAGTACACGAGTTACTACAGAAAAAGCAAAAAGAAATTCGTTAAAATTAGTTCAAAATCATTACCACATAACATTTGAGCCAGGGGACAAAACTCAATTTTATGTTAAATTTTGTTCCTACTGCAAGTCGTGAACTTTAGAAGTGTCCTGAGTCATCATAGTTTAGAATTGAGTCTGGATAACAGCTTTCCATTGCAATATAGCTATTTGTTCGCACCGAAAACCAACATATTTTGCTGAATATTTACGAAAATTCATGTGTAAAGTTAACTAAATTCTTATTAAGTTACATGGCATTAGATTTTGTTCGCTGTAGTGCGGGCCGGTAGCTCAGCACGGCTGGAGCGTTCGACTGATAATCGAAAGGTCGCCGGTTCAAATCCGGCTCGGCCCACCACGCAACGCGTGTCCTGATGAATTTTTCATCGATTTTTTCGAGTTTCCTTCTATTTCTATGTACCGTAATTTTCAGGGGTTGGCGCCTAACGTGACCGCTTTCAAGTAATTGATATGCATGGTGCTTTGGAATTGAACGCTAAATGGTCTTTGAATTTTTTGATGAACTTTAAAGCTGGTAATCATTGAGGGGTTGTAAAGTTTTATAAATTTATGTGTATACAATTGCCTTAGAGGGAGAGATTTTGGCTAAGGACGAAGAGATGTTAGAGGAACTGAAGAAGATTCGTGCTTTGCTTGAGCCCAAGCCTGCTCCGCCAGCGCCGAAGGGGGTGTGGGCGGAATTCAAGGGCTTTATTGAAAACTACAAAGTTTTGGGGCTTGCAGTTGCTTTTATAATGGGTCTCTACTTAGGCGGACTGGTGCAATCGTTGGTGTCAGATCTGTTGATGCCTGTAATCGGGCTTGCAATTCCAGGACTCGGTAACTTAGCGACGTGGAAGATTCCTGTTCCAGAAACGACTCTGGATGCTAGTGGTAACCCACCTGCTGGCTATGCTGGGCAGCTATTCGGTATAGGTCCCTTCTTGGTGGCTCTGATAACTTTCATTATCGTTGCCTTTGTAATTTTCCTCATCGTGAAGGTGACGAAGAAGTGGGGCATAAAGTAGCGGGCTAATGTTTTGTCTGATGGCGGCTTAGGTGATTCAAAACTGGAATTTGTGCGTTGCGACGCTCAGTTTCCATTTCCCCATTTTTATTTTTAAAGGTTTTTAAACATAGTCTTATTAGGTGTTCGATGGATGTTTTGCGTTTTCCTCTTCCGCAGATGTCTTCGAGTTCTCTGAAAAGTTACTGATCCATAATTATGCCTTTGTTGAGTTTCACCTTATGTACCTGTATATTTGATATAATTAGTATACTAAAATGCTTCATTAGCTTCATTATGCAGAAACCAACACGAGGAGCGCGCTATTGCATAAAACCCTCCTTTTCTCACTTCTTTGGTGCGGTTTTCGGATATTTAAGTTGAAAACTGAAGGGATAAATCATTATTCTTTTGTTAGACTTAACGCGGTAACTCCTATCACGATTAGGACTCCGCCTACAAGCTGATTAGCAGTAGGTATTAAAGCCAATATGGCAAAGGAGAAAATTGCGGTCAAGAACGGCTCAATTGTGCGTATCGTTGCGGTCTTGGACACTGCATAAACTTCCAGCGCTTTGAAAAACAAGACAAAGCTCAAAACTACACCAGTGACGGAACCCAAGAACGCATAGAGAATCGTTTCTGAAGGGAAAGCTGTTTCCAGCCTGCCAGACAAAACTGCAAAGATAGCGATGAACAGGAACACGAACATAGAGTTTCCGCCAGCTAAAGCCACAGGACTCACGTTCTTCACATAAGCTTTTGAAAGCGTATTAGCCGATGCAAAAAATAGTGCTGCACCCAACAAAACCAGCGTGCCCACAGTTTCCAACGAGAGGTTTCCGTATGCCAAAACAAACACGCCAACCACAGCCACTAAAATTCCAGCGCCCTCTAACCACGTGAACCTTTCCTTAAAGAACGTTATGCCGAAAAGAATGGTAAAAGCCACAGTGAACTGGACGAGGAAAGTAGCGTTCACGGGGCCGTACAATAAAATTCCGTAAGTGTACAGCAGGGAACCCGCAGCTGAGAACAAGCTTATCAAACCTACCTTGCGCCAATTGCCAATAATGCTCCTAAAATATGCAGCTTTACGGAAAACGACGAACGCAACCACAAAGCACAAGCTCGCAAAAAGTGTGAACAGCAAGTTCATGGTTGCAACGTTAACATAATCAAGAACCAACCGCACAAAAACAGGACTCAAACCGAACATCAAGCTACCCAAAACCGCAAACAAAACACCCTTCTGCTTATCTGCCACACTCGTCAACCTCTACTCTCTACGCCACAACCAAACTCAAAGCACCCAATGTCCACACAGGTTCTACCTTAAAGTTCAAACTATATATAAGGTGGTATAAGCTTTTCCAAGTGCTAATTTCCCAACTGCCATACCAGTCAAGTTTTCATGTAGAAATGCCGCGTGTATAGTTCAAACCCAGCCTTCGAATATAATTACTACGCAATTATATTCTCGCTCAAAGCGTAGATAACGCTGAAGATACCAATTTACTCATACATAAGAATCAAAAAAAGAAAAGTGTAAGGTGTTTAAGCTGATTTTGACGTTTCACCGCAGTTCTTGAGTACGCGTTGCCACCGCTCATCCGTCACGCGTTGAACCTCTTCCAGCAGCTTCTTGTTCTGTGGCTTAAACATGTGTCTAAACCGTCCCTGCCCCTGCAAATAGTCGCTCACTGGCTTCTTTTTCTGTGGTGCAAGTGCAACAAGCTTACTCGGCGTAGACAGTTGGCATTGCCCGTTTACGAATTCCCAAATCGGAAACACGCATGTCTCCACAGCCAGCTTCGAATATTCTATGGATTTTGCTGGGTTACTCCGCCAACCACGGGGACAAGGCGCGAACACATGCAGGAATGCTGGGCCTTCAACTTCCAAGCCCTTTCGCGCTTTCATTAGCAGGTCTTTCCAGTAGTATGGCGAAGCAGTGGCCACGTAAGGTATGTCGTGTGCAACCATGATGTTCGCAATGGGCTTCTTGTACTCCAGCTTCCCTGGAACAACGCTGCCTGCTGGCGAAGTAGTTGTAGCTGCGCCGTGCGGAGTTCCGCCGCTTCGCTGAATTCCTGTGTTCATGTACGCCTCGTTGTCATATAGCACAAACAGAAAGTCGTGCCCACGCTCAACCGCACCCGAAAGCGCCTGGATTCCAATGTCGTAAGTGCCACCGTCACCCGCAAACGCAATAACGTCCACATGCTCCCGCTTAATCCTGCCCTTTCGCTTCATGATCTTCAAAGCCGCTTCGATTCCTGAGGCGTTAGAAGCCGCGGTTTCGAAGGCGGTGTGCAGCCAAGGAACGCCCCAAGACGTGTAAGGATAAATTGAAGAGACCACTTCCATGCAGCCAGTAGCCTCAGTCACAATTGTTGGTCCACGTGTAGCCTTCATTATGAGACGCAATACGGTTGCTGGACCGCAACCCGCACATGCTCTGTGGCCTGAAAGGAACAGCTCTGGTTTTGCAGCTATGTCTTTCGCCGTGAATTTCCATTCTTGAATAGTCATTTTTTTCATTCCTCCTTATTCTCTTAACCCCAAATATTGTATCGGCGTTTCAACACGCTTATTTTGCAGTACGCGCTGCAGGTAATCGTAGATGCTTCGCAGCTTAGTTGGACTCGTGTCTCTTCCACCCAATCCGTAAATGTAATTCACGATGTAAGGGCGAACATCTGCATCGTAAAGCAAATGCCGAACTTCGTGAAAAACTGGACCGCCGTTCCCACCGAAACTCATGCATCTATCCATAACCGCCACGGCTTTAACGTTCGCAAGCGCACTTAGTATCTGTTCGACCGGCAACGGACGAAACGTGCGCAGCCGCAAAAGCCCCGCTTTCACGCCATCTTGCCTAAGCGCATCCACAACCGTCTTCATCGTACCAGCTGTTGAGCCTAAACAAATAGCTGCCACTTCAGCGTCTTCAAGGCGATAAGCCTCAACCAAACCATCTCCGTAATTTCTACCACTTATCTTCGCGTACTCAGTATTCACTTTTTGAATCACCGCAAGCGCGTTTTTCATAGCTTCTTCCTGTTGTCGCTTAAACTCAAAATAATAGTTCTGCAAAGCTAAAGGTCCTACAGTCATTGGATTAGCCGGGTCAAGCCTGAACGGCACAGTTTTCCCCTCATGCGTAAGCACCTTGGGAAACTGTCGTGTTCCGATAAAGTCTTTGACATCTGCATCCAAGAGTGTCAAAACGTTCTCAAGCGTGTGACTGAGTGTAAACCCGTCCAAACCCACCATCACAGGCAGAAGCACGTTCGTGTTCTCCGCTATTCGGAAAGCCTGAATTATCGTATCATAAGCTTCCTGAGCGTTCTCAGCGTACAGCTGTATCCAGCCGCTGTCCCTCTGCGCCATGCTGTCTGAATGGTCCCCGTGAATATTAATTGGCGCAGACAAGGCACGATTAGCAACTGCCATCACCACTGGCGCACGGCAACCAGATGTCACGAAGAGCATCTCACTCATAAGGGCTAAGCCAGCAGACGCCGTTGCAGTGAACGCTCTAGCGCCTGTAGCAGAAGCGGAAAGCGACGCAGCCATTGCGCTATGCTCAGACTCAACACAAACAAACTCAGTTTCCACTTCGCCGTTAGCGACATATTCACTAAACTTCTCAACAATTATGGTCTGCGGAGTAATCGGATAGGCTGCCACAACATCCACATCTGACTGTTTAGCAGCGTAAGCAGCCGCCTCGTCTCCCGAAAGCGCCATCATTTTTTGTTTAGCTAAACTTTGCATCTCACATTCACCCCTGCGCAAGTTTCATCGTTATCGCGTTAGTGGGACATTGGTTGGCGCATATTCCGCAGCCTTTGCAGAAGCGGTAATCGAATGCTATATCTCCTTTCTCCGGATACCAATTTATGGCTGCGTCAGGACAGAAGAGTACACACAGCAAACATCGTGTACACTTATTCAAATCCCGTATGGGCATGTAAGTCTTCCAATCACCCGTTAAGAACTCAGTGCTTGATTTTGAGCAGACGCCAGCAGGCGCGATTTCCTTCCAAGTTTTTTCTTGTTTTGTCATTCTTGTTTTGCCTCCTTATAGGCTTCGTTGATTACGGCGAAGTTTTTCTCCGCCAAGTCAGGTCTGAATCGTTCTTTGAGCACTTTCTCTACAGTTTCTAATGAAACTATGTTAGTAGCTCGAGCAACGGTGCCGAGCATGGCTGTGTTGGTTATGGGCATTCCCAAGATTTTCAGGGCGATTTGGGTTGCCGGTATGGTCCAAAGTTTTCCTTTATCCGTTTTCAAAGTTTCTCTAACTTTAGCAGGCTCATCAGCAGAATTGATTATGATCACACCGTTCTCGCTAACTCCAGCGGTTACTGGAACGGTCTTCAGCAGTGTAGGGTCTAAAACGACAGCCACATCTGGCTCATAAACCGCACAGTGTAGCCTGATGGGCTTGGAGCTAATCCGCGTGAAAGCTGTCACGGGTGCACCCATTCTTTCGGGACCGAACTCTGGGAAGGACTGAATGTACTTGCCTTCGGCTATGGCGGTTCGCGCTAGAATCTCGCTGGCTGTCCACGAACCTTGACCACCTCTGCCGTGCCATCTAAACTCGGTAATATCTTTCAAACAAGCACTTCTCCCTTTAATGCTTCTTCATTAATAAGGATTAATCATTCATATACATTTTTCTAGAAAATAGCAGATTCATGGTAGCAACTATTTTTGTTATGTTTTTGATGTGTTAAATTAGTAGAGCTTTGGGCATGGGTGAAAAAAGTTATATCTGAGGGCAATCCTCTAGGAAATGCAGCGCCAGATTCTTCGTTTGAAGTGAACAAAGTTTGGGAGTGAGAGGAAAATGGCTGAAGTACTTTTAACCGCTGACAGAACGCTCATGAGCAACTATCATAATAACGAGTTCCTGGGCTTTGGCACGTGTGCTCCTCCAAACTTCATACCCGAATGGTTTTACAGTTATCTTTTTTTCCCTCCGTTGAAAGCTGACAAAGGTGTTCCTTCGGCAGCGCCTTATGGTTTGAGAAAAACTGAGGCTCAGCTTTTGAAAGAGGGGTTTGATGTTGCCGTAATTAGTCCAGATCGTTTGGAAGAGTACATTAAAGAAGCTGAAGTTTTAGGCATTCACACGATGGATCCTTTCGGGCTAGGTCCAGCATCAAGCACTCTTGCGGCTATTTTCAAGAAGGAACCGTACTTGGCCAAGTACTTTAACGCTTTGATCACTGATCCAGCTATTCGTAAGGAGAAAAAGCGTGGGTTGAAGATTATTGTTGGGGGTCCTGGCGCGTGGCAGTTTCGCTACAGGCAGAGATTTGTTGAGAGACACGCTATTGATTGTGTGGTTGATGGTGAGACTGAGAACGTGATTGGCAAGATTCTTAGGGTTGCTCTCGAAGGTGGTGTTCTTCCTAAGTTTTATGAGGTTGGAGCTGGTGAGTCGCCTGCTTTGGAGGAGATTCCTGATATTATTCGACCTTCGGTTAATGGTTTGGTGGAGATTGGGCGTGGGTGTTGTAGGGGTTGTGAGTTCTGTAATGTGACGTTAAGGCCTTTACGGTGGTATCCGCTTGAGAAGATTAAGCGGGAGATCAGTTTGAACCTTAAGTCTGAAAATGTGGAGGGCTGTTGTTTGCATGCTGAGGATGTGATGCTATATGGATCTAGGAATACTACGCCTGATGATGAGAAGTTGTTGAGGCTTCATGAGTTTGTGGCGCGAAATTGTGAAGGAATTAGTTGGAGTCACTGTTCTTTAGCTGCGGTAGCTTCGAAGCCTAAGCTTTTTTCGCGTTTGTCCGAGTTGATTTTATCGAAGCAGGCGTGGTGGGGCGCGGAGATCGGAATTGAGACGGGTTCTGCTGAGTTGGCGAAGAAAATTATGCCGGCGAAAGCGCATCCGTTTAAGGCTGAGAATTGGCCCGAAGTTGTGCAGGATGGCATGGGTTTGATGCATGACAACATGATGGTTCCTGCTTGCACTTTAATTGTGGGGCTTCCTGAGGAGAGGGAGGAGGATATTTTGAAGACAATGGAACTGGTGGATGACCTTAAGGGGGTTCGGAGTTTTATTGTGCCGCTTTTTTTTGTTCCATTGGGGCGGCTAAAGAATGAGGATTGGTTTAAGCAGGCTGAGATGACGGACTTACATAAGCAGTTGCTGTTTCAGTGCACTGAGCATGATTTTCACTGGGTTGATGACTTGCTTGAGATTTCGTTTAGGGGTAAGTGGTATGGGCGTTTTCTGCGAGAGTTTTATAAGGGTTTTGCGGGGATTGCCAAGCGCAAAGTGAGGCATATAGAGTAAGCGCTTTGCTGGCAGAAAGCTATCCTTAAATAGTCTTATTGAACTGAAAGGGGATAGTGCTTTCCTGTGCCGCCGTGGCTCAGCCCGGTAGAGCGGCTGGCTGTTAACCAGTCGGTCATAGGTTCGAATCCTATCGGCGGCGCCACCTCCAGTACACTTTTATACCGAAGTTCACCCCTTCTTTCTTTCTAGTTCTTTATTTATGCCCGTATGAATTGCATGAGCATGAGCACCAATGGCTTCAATTCCGCTTTTTAGTTCTTTTTAATTTTGAACAAGATTCTTTTCTATATCCTTCTGCCATTTTGAAGTAAGAAAAACAATGGCTTTGACGTGTTCATTCCACTCCTCTTCCTTATCCTTAATTCTGTCCCTTTCTTTCCAACTCTCATGAAGTAGATAAAATTCAAAGATTGTAGAAAAAATCGATACTGCTCCAATTACATTAAATACTATTTCTAGCGTCATAAGTATGAATCTCAGTTTTCAAGTTAAATAATTTATCACTAAAAACGCGCGTTAATAAAAAAGAGGAAAATAGCTTAGTATGCATAGTATATGTTGCTGTTTGTTATGGGTCGAAATGGACCTGCCCCTCATAGAATTCCACCATGCCACCCGGCTCCTCTGGAGCCCATGTTCCATGTCCATGCAGACTGGCCAGTTCTCCTGTGCCTCCGAGGATAGTCCAAAGCCATACTTTATTGGGCGGGCGCGCGCTGCACAAATTTGCTTCCAGTGTCAAAGAACCGGATTTGCCTAGGACTGTAACCGTCTCAAAGGTTATTTTCTCGCGTATGTTAACTGCAAGGTCGGGACCCCCGTCCGGTGGAACAAAATTATGTAACATCCAGATAGCTTCATAGGTAGCAGTACCTGATATGTCGCCTGTAAACTCAACAGTTAACAACACTTTCATAATTACGTTGTCACTTCCACCTCTAGGTAACGTCTCCAACGGTACATAACCTGTTACCATTATAGCGCCGCTCACAGTTGTAGATGGCATTGCTGATGCCATTCCAATGTATGGAATAGCCAATAAGACGGCAGTTAGTGCTAAAACTGCAAATACAGTTTTTCTATTCACCTAAACCACCCCCTTTTCCAGTTCTGTAAACTTGTTTTTTTGTCGAAAAATTATATAGTGATTTTTGTGCATTTTTTCGCAAAAAACAAAACTAACTTGTAAGTAAGACCTATTAGTTCATTTGCAGTTTCTTTTTCGTTTCTATTTTGGCTGTTTCTACTCTATGGAGATTAAGGCACTTCTATTGTATTTATGAAGGGGTCTCTCTCCCTCTGTCCCTCTGTGTCTCTGTCTGTTTCTCTCTGTGGTGAGGGAGAGGGGGAGAATTTGACTGCGTGACTGCGGGGGAAAAAAATTAAATTTAATCCAACCAACTTCTTTGTTCTTCATCGTTCACGCCCCTTTTCAGCTCGCATGTCTCTATTTATTATCACTTTATTTGTCATTCCGTAGCTTTTTCTGATAACTAACCTCTTCACTTCCAGATAATCCAGAATTCGGGTAATCTTTGCTTTTGAAAAACCTGTTACTCTAGGCAAGTCGCTTTGTAGGATCTCACCTTTAGCTTCCACGATCTCACTGAATACCTTTCTTTTATCGCCATCAAGAAGGCGAAGGGCAAAACCCATGTCAATCTCTGAAGAATTGTTGTTCCCATTGATTAATAAGGCGTTTTTGCCATCGATGGAGTTTGCGAACAGTAGATAAAATGTGCTGAACGCTAAGATTATGGCGGAAACACTGATTATTACCACATCAAATTGAGTGTATCTGAATATTTCTCCCACAATTATGGGATCTTCTCCTGGAATGATTATACGAGTTGTGGTAGGCATAAGAACCTTGAGGGCGAATACAAAGGCAGAAACTGCGAACAGCACTGCCATGATTACAGTTTTAGGACTGGTTTTCACATTGAAGCCTCCCATCTATACAAAAAAATGGGGATGTCCGAATTGCGTTTGATTTCACAGTAGTATATCCCCCTTTTCACATTTTTTCAATTTCCAGAGCATATATTATGTCTGGCGCAACAAATTTGCCTGTCACAGTTACTGTGTCGCCGTTTTCAATGCTAGATACGTCAACAGTTGCTTCTTCATGTGCATAAAACACGGTTACTGTTTTGTCAAGCTCGAACAAGGAGCCAAAAACTTCGCCTAGCAAGCTCACTTTGCCAGACACTGTCACCACTACCCCATCGTAATCCGAAGAGTTTTCCACAAGTTCACTTACGGAGATTAAGTTTTTAATGATTTTTGGTTTGATGATCTCTGGCTTCACTTCAGTGTTGGTTATCTCCATTTGCTCGATGTCGACGGTGACTTCTACGAATTGGATACCAAACTCTTCACCATAATCCCTGTTAATTTCTAAGGTGACAAGTGCAACTCCAGATTTCGGAACAAGATTTACGCCCTCGTTAGTTTCGCGCATGTAAAAAATTTCGGAAGCTTCTACAGTGTAGTTATCTGCGGTTTTCAACAAATCTTCTATTTCTGGTGCCACAAGTACAAGATTAATGGCTAACTCTCGTTCTTTTGGAGTAAGTATAAGACTTACGGATGCCAAGTCAATGTTGATTTCAGATTCTTCGATGTTACCATAGCTTTGCAGAATGTTTGCTGCATGCACTATAACTGCGGAGCAAAACGACAATAGTAATAAGAAACCCAGTATCGCTAGCTTTTTGGTTTTTTCCATTTTTCTTCACCTACTTTTTCACTAAGCCTATAAATGTCTGAAACAACCCTAATGCCTTACGCGCAATGCATTTCATTCAGCAGCAACTGCTGCGTATTTTCCTCTTTTTGGTAATTTATTATGACGCACACATTTAGATTTTGGGTTTGGGGACCAAAATTTAATCCCACACACCTGCGCTTTCAGTTGTTGCTGTCCAAGTATTTCTTCGCTTGGTCTTTGATGGCTTCCACTTTTGCTTTGCTTATCTTTTCTTCGGTAAAGTTGATGGTGATCGTAAGTTTCCTGCCAACAGTAACGACCCCGAGTACTATCTCTAAGAAGGGGCCCGTGGATGGGACGAAATAAAGTTTTTCCAGCTCGAATTGACTGTATTTCAACGGAAAGTCAAGCCTTCCCAGATTTGTTAAAGAAAGTTCTGGCGATTTTTCCCGTATCTTCTTATTCAGTTTAACGGCAGGATTCTTCTTGTCATTGCTGAAAGCAGAAAGCTTTTTATGACGATCAGAGTCGATGGACACCTTTTTGCCCAAGAAAGAGAAGCTTTGAGCGTCCCATAAAGTTGGATGCATAAGGTTCATATTAACTATATTCTGGAAAACCTTGTCGCTATTAACCTCCTTCCCTAACTGTTTACTGAGTTCTTTGGTGTTATCCCAATAGTGTCTCCTCGGATCGTATCTGAATTTGAACTTGACTCCCGACGCATAGAGCCCGTAACTCTCTCCGACAGGCATCTTCAGACGACTTCTAAGATCTACTGGAACATAAACGAGTGACTTGTTATTTTCGTCCTGGAGAACCTCCTGCCGAGCTGCAAGGAAAGCCGTGCATAGAGCAGACGTAATAGTAACTTGATTCTGTCGGCATCGTGCGACGAAGTCCGATGTCTCTTTCTCTGTCATTTCGATTGTTAGAACGCCGTAAGTGTAATTTTTCCAATATGCTCTGTGGATCTCTCTAAAGTCTTCATAGTCGAATATTAACTCCTGTTTTTTCCAAGAATTGTTTATATTTCTCATGATGAATCTCGCTAACAAACTTACTGAGGCTTTGACTGGGAAGTTGTCCGGTACGAGTAATGGCGATTTTATTGGTGTGCCTGGCTTTCTACTCGGCTCGCTGAGGTGGAGCAAGATGTCCCTCATGAGGAATGCCAGGGACATGCCGTCACATATTAAGTGCTGGCAAAAGATTATGATCTCCGAGACCTTAGAGGACTGCAACAGAATGAACCTAATCAAGGGCCCCCTTTCTACATTGAATGGGACTTTGTGTTGCCCTAGAATCTCCTGGAACCATTGATTTTCAGAGGCTCTTTGACAAATCTTCACCATAAACTCTGGAACGCCATCTGACGTAAACTCCGCTTCTTGGTCGTCGTTCATGTTCACCCGAACGCTAAGTAGCGGATGAGACTTCTTACTCTTTACCAGTGCAGCTTCAAACAACTCTTTAGATATGAAACCTTTCACTCTTGCGACGAGAGAGATATTAGCTGCTGGAGACCTAAGAAATACCCGTTCTATAGGCAGGACCCCTCGACTGAAAACGTGGTGACCACTTGCTACATATTCAACTACTTCACGCTGCATTGTCAATTCAACCTATGTGCCATCGAGTTCGACTCGAATTCTACATATACTTGGGCGAAGTAGCCTATAAAAGTTTCGATTTCGATTCGAAATCGAAAACCTTAAATGGATTCCTGCCCACAATCATTCTGAAATGAGAGAATCAGCTGCAAAGCGACGCATTCTAGAAGTCGCCCATAAGATGATTAGAGAAAAAGGCTATGCTGTTCTAAATGTCAACGATATAGCCTATCAAGCAGAGGTCAGCATAGGCACCCTCTACTACCATTTTCCCAAGGGTAAGTCCTCTATCCTTTTAGAGACTAGGGCGCGAATCGCTGACAAGTTCATTGCAGAACTCGAGAAGGAGCTTGGGAAGCAGAAATATCTGGTTACTTCGAAGGATTTCAAGGACGGGTTAAGGATGTTTCTATTTGCCCTCCTCAAGCTCCATAGAAAGGATCGGCAATTCATAATAGCAATGGAGTCTGAGATCCTCGCAAACATGGAAACCTACCTTAAAGCCATAGACAATGTAGACCTAGACGACCTTTTCCTAGAAGAGGTCAATGCCTCCCTCCATCCCATCAAAGAATTGATAAAGCGGTTTCCAAACGAGAGCGTAAGCGCTTCAGGGAAAGAAAAGCAAGTGCACAAAGTAATCGACACTCTTATCCACCGTCACATATACTTTGGTTACAACTTTGGAACGGATGAGGAGTTCATTGACATGTTAACAAAAATAGTCTACACTTTGCTGCGGAAATAAGACATTGGATGTTAGCAATACGAATGCATAGAAAGAATAGAAGAAAAATCATCAGCTATACTTTCAGGAAGTTATCCCTGTTTTATTGGTTACTACCCAACCGAAGATAACTATAGTCTCAGATTATGACTTAAATTGAAGTGGGGGATTAAGATTTGTTTTTTTTCCTCCAATTTTTGATTCACACGCTTCTGCTGAATTTTTTGCTGTCTAAGGCTTCTTGATGAAGCGTCCTGTCTTGAGGTCTCTGTAAAAGCTTTTGGCCTTGCCCCTAATTTTGACAAACTCACGTCTCCAAGAATAGCGCCTTGAATATCGAGAACCACACTCTTCCTCAAGCTCTTCACGTACGAAATCTGGAACTTCAAAACCCAGATTCTCCACTTCAGTATTCAACGCTTCCCACTGACTTCTTGTATTAGGATCACTCGTAGCTTGATGCATATAGAAAAACAGGGACAAGTAAAGAGACAAGCCCTTTACCAAAACTTGTTAAAGAGTAAATCACCTTAACAGGTCTTGATGTTGAACTTGTCTATTAATAACTCCCCTTTCCTCTAATTCAACTAGCCTATCTGCGAGAGTTCGAGAGCTAACACCCTCAAGGAGTCTTCTTATCTCATTGAAATGCAGTTCTCCTTTGATAAGAAGGACATAGATAATATCAACCGCCCACTTTCTTTGCAAAAATCGGAAAAAACGCAGGAAGACCTCGCGCTCCATCGACATTCGTGAGCTATCGTGTTTGAATAGCTCGAGTTCTCTATGTAAACATCTCAAAGAGGTTTCTTGGATTGCAGGCAATAGATTCAGAAGTTCAGAGAATACATGTTGGTCAATTTTCACAGTGTAACGCCTCGTACTGCTTTATTTTTATACACTAAATAAGAAAATTCCCTCTACTTGATTTAATAATTTCGACTGTGAATTAATTAGTAGACCGAAAGGGTGAGCCTGTCATGAATTTAATCACGAAGTTTGAAGATTCGCCTCTGTTGAGGTTTATCTATAATAATATGAGTGTTTTTCTCAACCATCCGATACGAAGGATGTTCAATGATTCTGTTAAAAAAATAAAAGCAGCTGGAATTCATACTGGAATGTGTGGATTAGAAGTGGGGTGTGGGTCAGGTTATTTTACTATTCCTGCAGCAGAACTGGTTGGTGATGAGGGTTGTCTTCATGCTATAGACATCCACCCAAAAGCTGTGGAAACTGTTTGGAGAAGAGTAATAGACTCAAATCTAAGAAATGTACTAATTACCAAAAGAGATGCGCTTGATACAGGCTTTCCTTGTGAAAGCTATGACATGATCCTGTTATTCGGTGTCATCCCCGCCCCTGTCTTGCCTTTAAAAAAGCTACTGCCTGAGATGCATCGCCTGCTAAAACCATGCGGATCAATAGCGGTTTGGACTGGTCTTCCATTATGGTCACCGAAAAAGGTAACAAGGAGCCGACTTTTCTCTCATGCAGGAAAAAGAAATGGAGTGCATATTTTCACAAGAAATAGTTGATTTTCCAGTTATTCCATAAGGGACTTGAAATCCAACATTTACCATAGGAGCAATCCTTTTAGTGAATTATTCTCCCTTAATATAATCAAATTAATGATTTGAAGTTTGGCCTGGTAGCCTAAACATATGTGGAGTGAGGTGGCCTCGTTCTTTTTTTAGGATAATTCCCATATACCATGTAACCTTTTTCCTTCTTTTTTGGATTAAAATTTAATTTTTCTCACTCAACCTTACTATCTTACTTTCCCGCTCAAGCTTTCTCTTTCTCTTAACTGCTTACATATCATTTACATATCTCACAAACACCAACTTTCAGCATATCCATGAAATTAAAAATTAAATACTAAAATTATCACAATTATCGGCATGAACAAAAAAGAAATCCGTTTCTATCAACCTGCAACATGATGCTGATTAAGACAAATGGGGATGTTTTAAAACGAAAATTGGGGTATTGACAGGAGGCGGTGATGCTCCAGGCACAAACGCCGTTATTCGCGCTATTGTCAGAAAAGCTATCAAACAGTATGATGATGAAGTATTAGGCATTAGAGATGGATGGCACGGGTTGCTTGAAGCCAACTTCACGCTTTTAGATCAGGAAGCCATTACTGCCATTCTAACTCGAGGAGGCTCCATCTTAGGTTTTTCACGAACTAATCCTTTCAAATCTGAAAACGGAGTTCAACGAATACTGAAGAATATAGAAAAATCAGGAATAGATGCGATTATTGTTATAGGTGGCGATGACACTTTGGGTGTGGCCTGCAAACTTGGTGATTTTGAAGTTAGATGCGTTGGAGTGCCAAAAACGATTGACAACGATTTGTCGGGGACAGATTACACGTTCGGGTTTAACACTGCAGTGTCGATTGCAACAGATGCTCTGGATAGGCTTCGAACTACTGCGGAGGCTCATCAGAGGGTGATAATTCTTGAAGTCATGGGGCGCTATACAGGGTGGATTGCTTTCGAGTCAGGTCTCGCCGGCGGTGCCGATGTCATCCTGATTCCTGAAAAACCCTTCGACGTTTCCGAAATATGCGATTATATTAGCCAGAGACAAAAACGTGGCAGAAACTTTAGCGTTGTGGTTGTTTCTGAAGGCGCTAAGCCTAAGGGTGGAAAAGAGATAATCTATAGTGAGGGCATAGACGAGTTTGGCAACGTGCGCTTGGGAGGTGTTGGATACTATTTGGGAAGAGAAATAGAGAAATGCATCGGTATTGAGGCCCGAGTTGTGGTCTTGGGACACATTCAGCGTGGTGGTACTCCGACTGCTTTTGATAGGGTTTTAGGCACGAGATTTGGTTTGGCGGCTATTGATTTTGTGCATGAGGGCAAGTTTGGTTGTATGGTGGGTATTCAGGGTAACAGAATGGTTTCGGTCGCATTAAAAGACGTTGCTGGAAAAAGGAAAACTGTGAGCCCAGAACTTTACGCGATGGCAAGTGTTTTCTTCGGATAAAAATTAAGGTCTTTTGCGCGAGAAAGTCAGCATACTTAAACTTTTAGAGAGATTAAAATTTAATTCATCATTACTTTTTTGGCGCGCGTATATAGCACAAGCCATTCTTTCAGGTACAGAATCTTATACGGTCATGTGGCCCTATTTCTCTTAATGCGGCGCAGAACTCGTATCTCTGTGGTTCAATGGCAAATGTAACTTCTATAAATCTATTTGGAAGTGTTTTTCCGACTATACAGAAATCCGCCTTCAGATCGTCGTCGTTTTGATTGTAATGAACCAAGAGCCAGTTTTCTTCGCCATAAAAAAATTAAGCCTGCTTCTCCACACTTTGGGCAGGGAAATTGAGCGCGCGCGGAATTTCTAGAATTATGTAAGAAGTGAGTATGCCAATCCACGAATTTTCCACTACAATTCTGTGCACTCCAAAATCTTTCTGCAGCGGCTTCTTGAAGAAAAGGAATTGGGTCGACTCGCTTAGGTTTCCAAAAATCAAGCCGAAAATAATTAACGATTTGCCCTCAAAACAGCAATTACGCACTCTTTTTCCAATTTCCAGTAATAAAACAAAAGCGTTTTTGTTGGTATATCTCACAAACTACAGATGTTTTCAGTCTTTTTCGAGGCCTATTCTTTTTAGAAGGCTGTTTGACGCGAGAATGATGACAACCAAAAGTGTCACTATGGCTGCTATGGGGTAATCACCTATTCCTGTGGTTAAGCCTATGGCTGCGGTTGCCCAGAGGCTTGCAGCGGTTGTTATGCCCTGCACTTTGTCTTTTTCAGCCCAGATGGGTCCTGCGCCTATAAAGCCAATTCCCGCCACTATTCCCCCTGCAACCTGAGCTGGCTGGGCGCCGAAGCTTGTTGACATCATGGCGAAAAGGCAAGCGCCGAGCGAAACAAGCATGTTCGTACGTAGTCCCGCGGGTTTATGCGACTTTTCCCGCTCCACGCCCACGATGGCACCTAACACCACCGCCAAAAGTAGCGCTAAGAATATTTCAAGAGTAAGCACCGTCTGCATAACAAAAAACTACGCAATCGCAAATATAAAAGCACACATGCAAACCTGCCCAGTCCGACCCGACTAGCCCGCAAAACAGAAAACGATTTACCTAAGCGGCGCCATTCACTTCTTCGATACCACATGATCGCCCAAAGCATCTTGGACTTAATCGGCAACACTCCGATTGTAAAGATAAACCGACTGAACAAGAACCCTAATGTTGAGATATACGTGAAAATGGAAAAATTCAACGTAGGCGGCTCAGTCAAAGACCGCATAGCCAAGTATATGATTGAACAAGCGGAAAAGTCAGGGCAGCTTACCAAAGACAAAATCGTTATCGAACCAACCAGTGGCAATACGGGCATAGGCTTAGCCCTAGTCTGCCGCGTGAAAGGCTACAACCTCTTCCTCGTTATGCCCGAAAATATGACTCTCGAAAGACGGCAAATCCTCAACGCTATCGGCGCAAAAATAATCCTCAGCGAAGCGAACAAGGGCATGGACGGTGCGGAAGACCTCGCCCGTAAAATATCCAATCAAAGCCCAGAAAAGTATTTTATGCCCAACCAATTCGCGAACCCAGCCAACGAGCTCGCGCACTACGAAACCACAGCACAGGAAATTTGGCGGGATACCAAAGGCAAGGTGACTAACTTCGTAGCCGGCATAGGCACCACCGGCACGCTAATGGGCGTCTCCAAACGGCTTAAAGAGTACAACCCCGACATCCAAGTAACCGCCGTAGAACCCGAAAAAGGCACGACTATTCAAGGCTTAAAAAACCTAGAAACCCAATACGTCCCAGCCATCTGGAACAAACAACTCGTAGACGAAATCTACAAAGTCCACCCCAAAGAAGCCGAGGAAGCCGCACGGCTTCTAGCGCTCCAAGAAGGAATCTTCGTAGGACCAAGCTCCGGTGCCATATTCCACATTGCCCTGAAGAAGGCACAGGAAATCGACAAAGGCATCTTGGTCACCATCGCCCCAGACGGCGGAGAAAAATACCTATCCACCACACTCTGCGACCCCAAGCTCTGCCTAAAATGCGCTAGAAAATATGGTATCCGTTGCGCCTACATCGATGGAAGACCCATATCAAAATCAAAATAAAAAACCAAACAAAAAAGAGCCTAGTCTTTTTCCTTAACCTATTCCTTACTAAAAACAAAATTAGCCAAAACTCAATTCTCGCATATTAATCTTTTTTTCTACCTTTACAGCACAATACAAAATGAAAACAAACCCGACTTTTCTAACATTAATTTGTGCAGGATTCATGGTTCAGAATGGCTTTTTAGTGGAAATTTTAAATAGTTAATGGCAATAAAAAGTGTAGTACGCATCTACAGAAGGGAGAGATTCGTGCGCTTATCTGCAGACATAAAGTGGACAGGTTATTCCTCGACAGAAAAAAAGAGGGAGCACCTGTTTGATTTGGTCTGCAGTGACAAATCAACCTTCAAACGAGTCTTTGAGGAAGCAATTCTGCTTCATTCTGATAGGGTTGAGATGTGCATTAAAGGCGGAAAAAAGGTTGCTCGCTCATTTTTTGTGTTTTTTAAGTGTTCACGAAAGAAATCGAGAATAATTGGGGCTTGTTCTACAAACAAACTTTTTGACTTAATTGAGGATTTCGATTTTCTAAGGGAACAAATGAGTAAATCAAATATGAATTTCGCTTTCAGCGAACCCAAGATATACCTTGATAATAATGAAGTTTTTGACGCCATCGATAGACGAGGATTATCGATAAAAAGTGTTTTGCCAGAATTTCTCGGAACAACTGGATTTTTTTCAGGAGTTGTATCTTATCTTATTTTTGGAGAGTTTAACCAAATTACGGTAGTCGCGTTCATTCTAGGTTTGATTTCTTGGATGGGCTCAATTATCTATGGAAATTGGAATCGCCCAAAATACGTTTTCGTTGAACAAGAATAATTGTTTGAAAACACGAATGTGTTTTTACCTAATGTCACTTCAAAATAGCGAGAATTAGAAAAAGAAGAAATTTTCTTATGCTATTCTTCAGTGTCCTCAGGTTCTGAAAGTTCCGGGGCTATGGCTTTTTTTCTAACGGGTGTATTTCCATGTGGAAACGTGGGCACTGTATAAACGTCAGTTACTCCCTTAATGCTTCTTACTTTTTTCTGAACGAACTCCAGTACTTCCGAACTGTCTTCCGCGTTAATCCACATTCCTACATCCCATGCTCCGAAGATGTTCATGCTGTAGCAAAGATCTACACCAGGGACAGGGTTTTCCTCAATTTTTCTTACGTCGTCTAAAGTGTCAACTATCTTTCCCGGGTTCAATTTCATTAGAACCAAATATTCTGGCATTCCTTTTCACCTCTTAATGTCAGTTGATTTGCAACTTTTATCATTTTAACTCTTATGAACTAGAAATAATGAGTAGGAAAATAAATTCACAAGAAGCATGTTAGTCTTAATTATAAGCATGCGGCATTGCCTACCCTCACACCGTAAAATATCTAAGTAACAAAAACAATTTCCAAAAGTGGTATTTTCACCGGCGCAGCATTCCCTTTTTGTTGTACATCCGCAAAAAAGCAATTGAGGAAGAACTTTGGTGCGTTTTTGAGCTTTTCGTATCACAGAACACGTGATATACTTCACGTTCAACAAATACTAGGTCATAGAACGATGAAATATGTAATGCAGTATATTAATCTATAAGCTGATCTTTACCACAACTGCAGCAACGATGATTTTCACGTTAAAGTCGCAGACACCAAAGATGAAGCATGCAAACTTTTAGAGACTGGTTTGAATACGTAATCGACATGGATGGCAAAAAACTGTTCAGAAAACGATATTAGAAAATTACTGAGTAAAGCCTAAAATTATTGGATATATCTCCTTTTTCACGTAATCCACATACTTCTGCTTATCAGCCAAGTTAAAAATGGTCACTGATGCATCCCGTGTAACCCCTACCACGTAACCCGTCTCTTTTGACCGAGCCACCACATACCATAAATCCCCATGCTTCATGTAATCCTCGAACAACTGCGCATTGATCAAGTCAGGTCCATAAAGCGACAACTTATTAACGTTAGGAATATCCACATTATCAAAAAACGTTATCTTTGTATCCTCAGGATTCTTTAAGTGAAAGTCCCGAAGCGTCTCAGGTGGAATCCGCGCCTCTACCACCCCGCCAACATGGTCAAAAAGGATTTCGCTCAACTTGTTCGCCACGAAATTTGCCACCCGCTTCTTCTCCACAACCGTTAAAAACGTCGTGCTCTCCACCTCTGCAAAGCTAAAAAGCGCTTCAACAGTGCGCGGCAAAGGTGCAGTCTTGCCTCTATGAAACACGTGCATAATGTAATCATGCGAATAAATACCCGTAAGCGTGTTCTCCTTTGGCAGAAGCCCCACCACCTCCGTAACAATCGCGAAAGTATAGTCCCCTTCCTCGTAACTCTCTTCGGCTCGGAAACCGTCAAGTTTGGTGGCGACGTCAGAAACGGGCATCTGCACCGCGAGTTTGAAGATTTTTCCTGCTACAACCATTTGCAGCGCCTTCTACTGAAAATGGTAGAGATGGATACTTATGAAACTTTGCTTGTAATTTGTTGTTGTGAGGTTCCTCTCGCACGCGTTAATACGACTAGCACTTTAAAGACTATATTACTACTCAAGATAAACAGTCAACATTCCACACATAGAGGAACTACATTGAAATGAAAAACCTCTCAAAATTATGTGAAAAGCAAGAGAAAATTGAGGGAGAGATTTCTCCAACTCTTAGCAATTTGGTTAAATAATAGATTTTTCACCTAATAAGAGGCTACAGAAGAGGCTAAAAATCTGCAATGTTGCTACAAGAAGTCATCTTGGAGAATTTCATGAGCTACGAGTATGCGAGGGTACCCTTTAAACCCGGTGTAAACGTTATCGGAGGACCCAACGGCGCAGGAAAATCCTCGCTTCTTTTGGCTATTTCCGTGGGTCTGGGTCAGACGTACACAGAGCGTTCAAGGAAGCTGAGTGACCTGATACGTTGGGGCAAGGATAGGGCTCGTGTTACCCTTATTTTAGACAATAGCAGACGAAGTGGCAAACGTCCTGTTAGAAAATACAACAAGGATCAGCTTTTCCTCACGCGCGTTCTTCGGAGGGACGGTAAGTACTGGTTTGAACTGGAAAACCGTGCTGCCACAAAGCAAGATGTGGAACGACTGCTGGGCAGGTTTGGCGTTGACCCCGACAACATGCTAATTATCATGCATCAGAATATGGTGGAGCAGTTCTCAGTGCTTTCCAACGTGGAAAAGCTGCGCATGGTAGAGGCAGCCGTAGGGTTGGAGCCTTTTCGCGAGAACGTCCTGCAAGCCCAACGCAAACTAACACGCATCCTAAGCCAGGAAGAATCCGTTGGCAAACTGTTGGAGTCGGCGGAGCAGACACTTAACTATTGGAGGGAACAGTACGGGAAGTACCAAGAAAAGAAGCAGTTGCAGACGAAGCGGCGGTTTCTGGAGCGGGAATTAGCTTGGGCGGAAGTGGAAAGGCGCGAAAGCATCTTCAAAGATTTGCAGGCTGAAAGAAATGACGAGCAGGAAGCCCTGAGTCACCTTGAAGAAGAAGCCCAAAAAGTTTCGGATCAGTTGAAGAGTGGGCAAGCGCAACTGAAGGCTTTAAAGGGTGAACTGAAGACTGGGTTCAACCAACGTATTAGTCTTGAGCGTGGAATCGCCGAGAGCGAGTCTTCTTTGCGCTTGTATAAGCAATTGTTGGAAGAAGCAGCCATTTTAGAGCCTGAAATCCTAGGTTCCAGCAAGTTTAAGCTGTTGAGAACTGAAAATCTGAATTCGCTGCTGCAGAATTCACTTCAATATCTGTCAAAGGCTAATGTGAAAGTGGAGGAAAATCAAGCTGAGACGCAAGGTTTGGAGGAGGCGGCGGATAAGGTTGCAGGCCAGATTCTGGAAAACCGGGTTCAAATCGCTTTGTTGAAGTTTCGGAGAGAAAGCGCCACTGAAGAGCTGAAGCAAATTGAGAGGCAGCTTAGAGAGGCGAAAACCAGTTTGGAGGCTTCCAATGCTAAAGCGGCAGAATCAGGGGCTAGAATTGCAATGGTGAAGAGCGCAGTTGAAGTGTTAGATGAGATTCGTGTGACGGATGGCCATTTGGCTGCGCTTGCTGACGTGTCAGAGAACATAGAGCGCATGTATGAGTCTTACTCTAAGCTGTACTTGGAGCTTAAGGGGAAGGCGCAGATTGTGGCTGAGAACAGGTTGAAGGCTCTTGAGGAAGTTAAAACCCGGATACAGGTTTGGCGGAAAGTGATGCAGAGCCTGTTGGAGCGTGTGAACTTGGAGTATCAAAAGATTATGGGTAAAACGCTTGCAACTGGCGAGGTGAGGTTGGCAAATGGGCATGACATTGAAACCGCCGGTTTAGAGATTCTGGTGGGTTTCAAGGGCGGCAAACCTGTGGCGCTAGACGCTTACACACAGAGTGGCGGAGAAAGAACTACGGCGACGATGAGTTTTCTGTTAGCCTTGCAGCAGCATGTGCGTTCGCCCTTCCGAGCGGTTGATGAGTATGATATTCACATGGACCCGAAGAACAGAGAGATGATTGCGCGTATTCTAGTTTCGTTGATCAAGGATGCTACTTCGCAGTACATCGTGATTACACCGAGTCAGATCACTTTTGCTCAGGAATCTGCGAACATCATCACGGTGCAAAATGTTGAAGGAAAGTCTATAGTGCGAGAGGTTGCGTAGTGGAGTCCAAAAAGGCGCAGAAGAAGGTTGGTGCAGAGAAGCTGCAGCGAATTATAGAGATGTGCATAGCCATAGAGAATCATACCGTTGACCCGTTTTTGCTGAACGTGGACGATGTAATCAAAGTGGTGCAAAAGTATTTCCCACAATGGGAAAAGTCTGAAGAGCTTAACTTAGATTCGGAAGCTATCTGCCACTTGGCTTCGGTTGTCAAACTTCAGAGCGAGTGGGTTAAGCATCGTTCGACTTCGCTTTACACTGACCCGTTTCTTCTGGAAGGGAAACTAATGCAGGCTACCAAAGACGAGATAGTAAGCATATTTCTTAGGGCTTGGCATCCCGTGGTTGAATTGGAGCAGCTGAGTCTGCACAGTATTGCAGAGGCTTTGCGGTACTGGAAGAGACTGTTGCCTCTCAAAGAGAGATGGCCTGAACTTTTTGTTTCGGAGGTGGCAATTGGAACTACAAGCAGGGATGAAATGCTGAGACAGCGCGTGCTGAGCAACAAGGTTTTCTCTGAGGAAATTGAAAGTTTCTGGCGGGAGCTGAAGGAGAAGATTAAGGAGAAAGGGGCTGAAGGCAAGATGCGTTACTGGGATTTCATAGGTGCTGACACTTACGAGAAAACTGTGGAACGTGCTTTCTTGGCAAGTTTTTTGATAACTTATGGTTATGCCACGCTGGAAATTATTCCGCTGGAAGAGGAAGTTTTCGTTAAACCCTTCGAGAAGCCTTTGGCGAAGATCGGAACGCAGCAGCCGATTTCTATTCCAATAGCAGTTACGTGTGAAGACTGGCAGAAGTGGAAAAGAGGCGAGTTGGATTGAGAAAGAAAAAGAAAGGAATTTACGCGAGCAAGATGAAGCGTGCCACACACATGCTGTTTTTCAGGAGCCACCAGAAACCTGGCGTAAAGGGGTGGGAACTGCAAAGGGCGTTGGGCGCTGATTACCCGAAAGTGCTGGAAGTTATGAATGATTACCTTAGGTCGCTGGACTTGCAGATTAAAACCGTTTATGAAGAGGAAAAAACGCCCGCCGGGAAGCCAACGTTGGAAGAATTGAATAGGGCACGTTTTTACGTGACATTGCAAGGTGAGTTAACGCCGAAAGAGTCAAAGATGATTGGCTGGAGAATAGACGACTTAGCTGGCTTGGCAGTGGCAATCTCTTACATAATTAGCAAGAGAGGGCAGGCACCGCGGAGAGATGTGGAAGAAGTGTTGGGCGAGAAGCTTCCTAGCTGGAAAGTCGGCATCAACATGGACAGATACATTCGCTATGGTTATCTACAGGATGACGAGAACGACCAATTGTATTTGAACTGGAGAACCCGTGCGGAAGTGGACGAGCAAGCGCTAATTGACCTGCTTCTTAGAAGCGAAGTGCAAGCGACTTTGCCTTCTGCTGCAGATGGAGAAAAGGATAAAGCTGACGAGTAAGACAGCGAGCAACATTTTGAATTGGATAAGAAGTTATACCTAGCTGCCTGAAGCTGGGCTAGGTGATGCTGACGTTTTGGATGTCGAAGTATCGCTTTGCTAAAAAGCGTAGGCGTTCCGCGTTTTTGCCGTTTTTGCCTATGGCGACGCCCTTGTCTTTTGGGTTGACTGTTACGACTGCCATCGTTTTTCCGTCTGTTCGTTCAGTTATGCGTACTTCTCTGACTGCTGCGGGTTTCAGTGCGTTCTTGATGAACTGCACGGGATCTTCTGAGTATTCGATTATTTCATGTTTTTTACCTGTCATCCTTTCGAGGGTGTGGATGTTTCTGCCCCCTTTGCCTATGGCGACACCCACTTGTCCTTTGTTTACGATGAATATCGCGCGATCTTGTTCTTCGTCGATTATACAGTCTTTAACGCCGGCGCCACTGACGCTTTCAAACAATGCGATGTAGCGCATTTCGTCGCAGGTGATTTTAATGCCTGAAGTCACGCAATTCCTCCACTATTTTCTTGCGTCCTATTGTTTTCGATGACTTTGAGAATTTCTGAGTCACCCGTTTCTCTTATAGTTAATGCTGAAATAATAAAGAGTTTGTTGCAGATATTTGCCAAATCAATCGAAGTTCCTTTATACGCCATGACGGGAACCTTGGAGATTTTACCATAATATTCAATTTGGTCTTTTATGTCTTTTGGACAGTTAGAGGCTAAAACGATCATCTTAGCCTTGCCAGTTTTGGCGTTCTGCAAAGCTGAGTTGACTCCAAAAGAAACTTTACCAGTTTTCACAACTGACACTAATGCTTTATTGAGGTCAATCACGTTTCTGTTTTCCCTCCGCTTTTTTCTTGCTTCTCAAACGTGGACATGTACAGCTCTACCAAACCCGTGCCGATTGGAATCGACTGCCCAACAATTACGTTTTCGGTCACACCCTCCAATGGATCACTCTCTCCTTTTACTGCTGCTTCCACGATATTGGGAACCGTAATTTCAAACGCTGCTCTCGCTAACACACTTGCTTTCTTGCCGCTGATGCCGTGTCTGCCTATCTGCTGCACCTCACCTGTGGTAGTCATCATGTCTGCAACGAGCAGTACATGGCGTACGTCTACGTCTAAGCCTTGGTCTTCCAAAACCCCTTTCGCCTCGCTAACTAAGGCATTTCTTGCGGCTTCTATACCAAGCGTTTTCGCGATTTCATGAACGTTGTTTGTTGTTGTTCGTGAAGTGTCTACGCCAGTAACCTGCAGAACTTTAGCCAAGTTTGAGCCATCAGTTCTTATAATCCATTCCCCGTGTTCCTCGGTGACCAGCACACGCTTTATGTCGGGCACTCCCTTAACGTGGAAACTATGAATTTTGCCGAGCAGTTTTTTCAGGTTTTCAGCTTTCTTAGGCGTAATCTCCACTGTGTCTCCCGTCAACTCCACGGTGGCGTTTTGAACCTGTAGCCTATCCTTGAGTTCATCCATAGTTATTGCTCTATCTTCCATCATGGACCTGTTCAGTTCAACCACGATGTTTTCGCGAACCGGGTCCTCGTAGATCGCCGAAGCCAGGTCCTCCAAACTCGTGTAGACTATATTGCGTGCAATTTCCACCGCACCGTCTTTGCTTTTCCTGTAGTTCCCTATCAAGTATATGGTCATAATTGGTGTTGACGGAATTCTTCGGGCGTCAACTATTTCAATCAGCCTTGGCAGGCCCAAAGTGACGTTTTGCTCTTTGACCCCTGCATAGTGGAAAGTCCTGAGCGTCATCTGCGTGCCAGGTTCACCGATTGATTGGGCAGCAACTATGCCCACCGCTTCACCTGGTTCCATCAACGCCTTCTTGTACTGGTCCGCCGTCAACGTAATAGCTTTATCCACGCCTTCCTCGCTTAGCTTAGCTTTGCTTAAGCCCTGCTTGAGTTGATTCATAAGTATCTGCGTGAGCTGCCCCTCAACATCTTTCAGCTTCTTCTTAATGTAATCTGCCGTTGCAGCTTTGCCTTTTTCTTCACCAATTCTTATCTGATTGATAAGTCGGCTCACGTTCACTGCTTGTCCATGATCGCTCTTGGCTGGGTCTACTCCATCTTCGCCGTACCTGAATTGAATAATGTCCCCAGCTGAGTCTCTGACGGTGCAGTCATACTCTAGGCGGATGTGTTCCAAAGCGTTGATGAGCCTGCGCTGCATGTAACCGCTCTGTTGCGTTCTGACGGCGGTGTCTACCAAACCTTCTCTGCCACCCATGGCGTGGAAGAAGAATTCAATCGCATCCAACCCTGATTGATACGAAGAGTACACGAAGCCTCTCGCTCTCGGGCTGGGGTCGCCATTAACAAAATGAGGCAAAGCTCTTCCAACGTATCCTCGCAGTATCCTTTTGCCACGCACTGACTGCTGCCCAACGCAAGCAGCCATTTGCCCAATGTTAAGGCTCGAACCTCTTGCGCCCGTACGGGTCATCACTATGCCCGCGTTCTCGATTGTGAAATCTTGATCGGCGATTTTTCCGGCCTCGTCCCTAGCCCTAGCCAGCTCGTGCATAACGTAAATTTCGAATGTTTCATCAAGTGTTTGCCCAGGCAGCCGCGGCAAAGTTCCATTGTTGAAGTTTTCGATGTGCTCATCAATTTTCTTCTGGATTCGTTCCATCGTTTTCTTAATCTTGTTCTCCGCTCTCGGCGATAGAACAAGCTGGTCATATGTATAGCTGAAGCCGCGCATTGTTATGAAAAGCTTCAGCAGCCTAGTTATCTTGTTAAGGAATTTGCGTCCCTCTTGGGTTCCGTAGTCCTTAATTATCCGGTGCAGCAGGCTCTCAGACTGTTCCGAGCCTATGGAACGCCTGTCTATTATGCCAGAAACGAGTTCACCGTTCTTAATAACCACGTACGCGTCGTACTTGCAGTTTTCCTCATCACACTTGGTGCATCCTTGGCATAGGTTGGCTTTCAAAACGTAATTTAAGGTCTTCGGCAGGAAGAGGCTGAATATTTGCTTGCCTGACCACAAGTGCTGGGGTTTCTTGACTTCAGGTTCTGGCAGTGGACCAACATATCCGGTTGCTGTAAGCAACCGCGTTACCTCTTCTTTTGGCATAAGGTTTGCTCTTCGAGTGAAGTAGTACGCTCCTGTGATGAAGTCTCGTATGGCTCCTATTATAGGACCGCCGAACCTTGGCGAAAGTATCTGATCCTGCACTTGCATGAGCAGCAGCGCTTCTGTACGGGCTTCTTCACTCTGGGGAACGTGGAGGTTCATCTCATCGCCGTCAAAGTCCGCGTTGTAGGGTGGACAAACGCACAAGTGCAAACGAAAAGTCTTATAGGGTAAAACGCGCACGTAATGCGCCATAATTGACATACGGTGGAGCGAAGGTTGCCGGTTGAATATGGCTATGTCACCGTTTTTGAGATGGCGTTCCACGATAAATCCGAGTTCTACAGCTTCAGCAATTTTTTCTCTGTCCACCACGAATTCTAGTCGGATGCGTTTTCCGTCTGGACGGATAATGTAGAGGGCGCCTGGGTACTGTTCTGGTCCGTTTATGACGAGCTGCTTCATTTCTTCGATGTTCCACTCGGTTACTTTTTCAGGAACAGAGAGGCGCATGGCTACGTCTTGTGGAACTCCGACCTCGTTTATGTCGAGGTTTGGGTCTGGGGAAATAACTGTTCTTGCGGAGAAGTCAACTCGTTTGCCTGAAAGGTTGCTTCTAAACCTGCCTTCTTTTCCCTTCAGCCGCTGAGAGAGGGTTTTTAAGGCTCTTCCTGAGCGGTGTCTTGCTGGAGGTATTCCTGAGGCTTCATTGTTGAAGTATGTGGTAACGTGGTATTGGAGAAGTTCAGATAAGTCTTGAATGATAAGTGTAGGGGCGCCTGCCTCCATATTTTCCTTAAGCCTCTGGTTGATGCGGATAATATCCACAAGCTTATGCGTTAAGTCGTCTTCTGACCGGATGCCTGATTCCAGCGTTATGGAAGGGCGAACGTAAACTGGAGGAACTGGCAAAACCTGTAGGACCATCCACTCAGGCCTTGCCACTTCAGGGTTGAAACCTAAAATCGTCATGTCCTCGTTTGAAATGCGCTCCAATCTTTCCCTTATCATGCTAGGCGTTAATGGCTCAGAGCCTGCTTCAGTTTGCTCTATGAACTTTGTAGGCTTCTCGAAAGTAATTTTGTACTGGTTCGCTGCACAGTGCGAACACTGTTTAGCTTTGATTTCCTGCATAATACCCTTGTATACGGCGTCGGGTATAGTACCTAAAAGCCCTCGGTACCTTTCAATTCGTCTTTGAACCTTTTTTGCTTTCTCGTCTGATAAAAGGATTCGCCCACAGTTACGGCAAGTTGCCTTCAAGAGTTCATGAATTATTTTGGTGAATTCTATGTGCACTATGGGCACTGCTAGCTCGATGTGTCCAAAGTGGCCTGGACAACGAATTGCAGTGTTACCGCAGGTTTTACACCTTTGCCTTGGTTCCAAAGTTCCCAATCTACCATCCATTAATCCCGCGGTGATGGGTGCGCCGTCTTCATCATAAGTGTCTGGGGTTTGAATTTCCACAACTGATTGCTTGCGCAGTTCTTGAGGTGAAATCAAGCCGAAAGAGATTTCGTCAACAATTTTGTGAATTGATTCTTCTGACATTTTATGCTTTCTCCTTTAGTGTTAATTTTGGTGTGACACACAAACTCTGAAGTTCCTGTAACAAAAGTTTGAAAGCATAAGAAACGATAACGGGAGAAATTTTGGCTTTTTCATCGCAGACTTTGCACACGAATCTGCGTTGTTTCATGTCAAAATATGCTATTTGCCCGCAGTTTTCGCAAACGTAAAGCGTGTACTTGTCGGATTCTTCCAGCAGTCTATCCCTCAGCAGCATTGCTGCGCCGTGACCTATGAGGCAATCACGTTCCATTTCGCCGAACCTTAACCCTCCTCCTCTGGCTCTGCCTTCAGTGGGCTGCCTTGTCAGCATCTGAACTTGCCCTCGAGCTCGGGCATGTATCTTATCGGCTACCATGTGATGTAGCTTCTGGTAATAAACAACGCCAACAAAGATGTCGGCAACAAATTTCTCGCCCGTGGTGCCATTATAAAAAACTTCGCTTCCTGTGTGGCTGAATCCCAGTTTCACAAGGTCTTTTCTGATTAGTTCTGGACCTTCGTTGGTGAATGGGGTGCCGTCCGCTGGTTTTCCCCGTGCTGCTGCAACTTTTCCCGCAAGGGATTCGATGAACTGGCCGATGGTCATTCTAGAGGGTATGGCATGCGGATTAATCACAATGTCTGGAACGATGCCTTCATCTGTGAAGGGCATGTCTTCCTGAGGAACTATTAGGCCTATAACTACTTTCTGTCCGTGGCGCGAAGCGAACTTGTCGCCTAGCTCGGGAACACGTTGATCGCGGACTCTTACCTTCACGAGCTTGCTTCCTTCACCTGACTCGGTTATGAAAATCCCATCCACAACTCCTGTTTCCGAGGGGCGCATATCAACGGATGTGTCTCGCATGGAGGGACCTTTAACTTCAAACTCCTTGTATTCTTCAAGAAACCTCGGCGGGCTTATTCTTCCAATTAAAACGTCTCCCCCTACAACCGCGGACTCTAAACTTATTACTCCATCAGGTTCAAGAAGCCTGTAATATTGCTCTCCACGGTAGCCGCGGGTTCCAGGTTCAGGAACTTTAAATTTGTCTTTCAAACCGCCTAAGTACTGGCGGCATTCAGCTTCGTACATACGGTAGAATGTGGAGCGGGCTAAGCCTCTTTCAATTGATGCCTTGTTGAATATTAAGGCGTCTTCCATGTTGTAGCCTTCAAAGCTGAGCACAGCAACAACACAGTTTTGCCCTGTTGGGCGTTGCTTGTAACCCATGATTTCCATTAATTCGGTTTCTACCAAAGGCACCTGCGGGTAATGCAGGATGTGGGACCTTGAATCTACGCGATGATGGAAGTTTGTGCCGTAAACGCCGAGTGCTTGTTTAGCCATCGCAGCTTGATATGAGTTACGCGGAGACTGGTTGTGTTCTGGATACGGTATGGTCGACGCGCATATTCCCAGAATCGTGTAAGTTGCTATCTCAACGTGTGTATGTCGAGAGGTAATGCTTTTGAGAGATATAGCTGAGTACGCGTTTTCCTCTTCTTCTGCGTCTAAATATTCAACTAAACCGTTCTTAACGAGGTCTTCCCACGTCCACTCGCCGAGACCTATCTTTTCCAAATGCGCCGGTTGAAGTTTTGGAACACCGTTCTCAACGATGATGAGAGGACGCCTGACTCTTCCTTCGTCGCAGTTAGCGTGTACCTCTTCCATTTCCATTTGTTCCTTTGAGAAGTACGTTATGTTAACTTCAGTTGAGATTTCACCGTCTCTTCTCTTTTCTCTAAAAGTGTCTACCAATTCCTGCGCTGAATTGCAGTACCCAATTATGTTTCCGTCCACGAAAACCTTGGCGCCTGAAGTCTTCAAAGCCGCATTAGCTTCGTAAGCTGCAACAGTGCCCATCTCAAAAAGCAACTGCTTAATCTTCTCAGCGTTCACACCCACAGAAATTGACGCCGATAAAGCCAGGTTCTTAACCAAACCACAATTAGACCCTTCAGGAGTTTCATTTGGACACAAACGTCCCCAATGCGTCGGATGCAAGTCTCGCGCTTCAAAGTTTGGTTGACTTCTGCTTAGCGGTGACTGAAGCCTGCGTAGGTGACTGAGCGTAGAGATGTAGTTTGTTCGGTCTAAAAGTTGGGTTATGCCGACTCTGCCTCTTCCCCAATTACCAGTTGCAAGTGCATGCTGAAATCTCTCAGTTATTATGCCGGGGCGGACTGCCGCGGACACGGTGATTATAGGGCCTTTTACGCCTATACGTTCAAGTTGGTACTTTATGTCACGAGTTAAATTTCTGAAGGAAACGCGGAAGAGGTCTGCGAGAAGTGGTCCTGCCAGCCGTAGACGTTTGTTTTTGAAGTGGTCTTTGTCGTCTGGTTGTCTTCTTCCGAGCTTCAATTGGATAACTCTGAAGGCCATTTCGCCTAGGAATATTGCTTTGTCTTTTCTGTTTTTGTTGCTTCTGCCCAGATGCGGAAGGAAATTTTTATCGAGGGCGGTTTCAGCTTTTTGCAGACGGTATTCTTCAACTTGACCATGAGCAACGCGGTTTCCGATGAACAGCATGGCTTCAGCGGGTGTGTCAACGCCTATGGCTTTTTCGAACGAAGGTCCGAGCATGCTTTGTATGCCCTTGTTAAGCGAGACTGCTTCAGCGATGTCTTTGTCTCTTTCCACGTCTAACGCGCGCATTATAACTGCAAAGGGGATTTCGGTGGGAACTCCAGGCATTGTAACGTAGATGGCGTCGTCTGACTTCAGTTTCAGCTCAATTCTTGCTCTAAACCCTACGGTTGTTGAAAAGATTTTAGCTTGGTAAATAGGTGAGGTTCCTTTTTCATCCACGTCAACTATCACGCGGTTGGGTGCCAAGTCTTCCATGGCTACTATGACTCGTTCAGAACCGTTCACTACAAAGTAGCCACCAGGATCATCAGGGTCTTCCCCTGCGGAAATAAGTTCGTCCCTTGAAAGCTGTGATAAGAAGCAAAGTTTAGATTTGAGCATGACAGGTATGTTTCCGATGTAAACTAGTTCAGTGTCCTGTTCTCTGCCGTCTATCACAGGTGTCATTTCAAGCGCTACCGGCGCAGCATATGCCAAGTTTCGCAGCCTACCTTCCGTGGGGTAGATTTCGTGTTTAGTGCCGTCCACTTCTGTGGCATATGGTCCTGTAATGCGTGATTGAGGGTCAATAACCCAGATTTGTCCAAGTTTTACCTTATACGGACTTTCGGGGACTTCGATGGCGATTTCGCCGACCTCGTCCACCACTTCCTGCAAGCCGTGGTCTATAAATTCATTGTAGGAGTCAAGGTGCTGACGGACTAAGCCTTTCTCCTCAAAGAAAGTTTTCAACAAAATATGGATATCTTCTTTTTGAAATTCAGTCAATTTTACCATTCTCCCGCAAGCTTAAGTTTATACATTTTAAGGCAGATTTCTAATGCGGGTTTTTTCAAACTTTTTATTTCCCCTAATGTTGGAGTTGCCGATCCGAAAAAGGGTCTACTATCTTTTTTTAAGAGCACAAACACATGCTACCTAGCTCACTAATAAACTTTTTTATATCTATTCGCTGACAAATCACGACTTTTCTAAGCTTTTAGAGTTGGTAGGTGTTAATAACTTTTTTGAGATGCGTTGAACGTCGCAAATCCTGAATAAAAATGTTGCAAAGCTTAAAACAGTAACAAACGGCTTTTTTTATTCAGAACGCTGGAAATTTGTAATTTCTCACAGTTAGTTGGGGGCTGATCTATCGCTTTATGACCTCCAGTTTGCATGTTGGTAGAACGTGCTATGAATTCGCAGTTTAGTGTGAGAGCTTTATGCTGTAGGAAGCCGGAGCCGAGGAACGCGCCTTTGCCTCTGTATTTCGGTTTGGTGGTTGGTTTCTTCCAAAGGGTGTAGGGCATAGTTGATATGCCTATGTGTTCGCAATGTTCAATGACGCGTGAGTGGTTGAGGAAGAGGCAGAAATTGCCATTTACAACGCGTGTGGCATCACCGATGTTTATGCATGCTATGCCACCGTTTGCATGCACGCGGTAGGTTTCGCGCCAGGTTTTGGCGAGGGTTTCGTGCTTGGCTTCGTAGATTTGGGCTACGGTTTAGTCTTTGTCTGTGGCTTATACCTCTGGCTTTAGCGTTTCGATTTGCGAGTCTATTTTGCTGAAATGAGCCCACATTTTTATCATGGGGCATAGCGACGAGGTTACCATACGGTGATGCTGGAGTTTGTGAGTTCTGACATTTGTTAGCTGCCAGCTATGATTGTTTTGCTATCTATTTGCAAGTGGTGCTGCTTGCTTTATACATAGGAAGGGCGTTTTTACTTTTTTGATTCATGGTAAATCTGGGGAATTCGGAGTCTGAATTCAGGTCCGGATTTCGAACTAAATATGCAGAAGCACAAACAAAAAGTGCAGTAGGAGCAGTAGTCCACATAAAGAAGTACCGAGAATATCTTGCCCATGCGCGCTTCTAGTGGGAAATGATTAATAAGAAAGAAAAGCAAGTTTTGTTAGCTTGTAGGCTACGGTAACCAAGCCAGGCTACGGTAACCAAGCCAGGTCAAAGGTGAAGGACTCAAGATCGACGCTTTGACTTGAGCGCCCGAATGGGAAATCCTTTCCCGCAGGGGTTCGCAGGTTCGAATCCTGCCCGTAGCACCAATTCACGTTTTTTCTAAACTGCGTTTTGCGTTTTGATGAATAGTTACATCTTAAATGACATGCCATGCCCATAGTAAACCATCTATGTTTTTAGTTGTTTCAGTTTTTCGAAGCTGGCGATAAACGCTTTTTCATCAACGATTAGAGTTTTTTTGCGGGCTTCTTTGTGTTCTCAAGCAGGTTGCTGCAGAACAGGGAACTGGTGCTTATTAGAATTCCGATGGAGCCTTTTGAGTGTAGCGCGCGCAGAAACTGTAAAGAGGTGGTCTACCACCACAGAACTGCCCGCAGAACGAAAGAGAGAGATCATGCATCGGCGCAAATATAGCCCCAAAATCAAGTAAAAAACGCGAGTTTGATTTATTTATAGATAGCGACAATCACAGCGCAAGCTGGACGTAAGCTATTCTAAACCGAGTAGTTCGCCCAGTTTGTCAAAGTTGTCAAACATGACGCAGTGCCCTTCACCATCAAAAACCTCTGAGCACGCATTGGGAACCGTCTCAATAAGGCGATAAACGTTGTCAACGCGGCAAGTGGTGTCTTCGGTGCCATGCCAAAAGCAAACTTTGCCTGGCGGAATCAGCGATATGGGCTCAGCCCACGGTTTTATGAAAAGCCGATGTTCCTGAAACACGGCTTTGACGCTATCGTTTTCCTGCCTGAAACCTTCAGCCATTGAACCGTACATTAACCCTAACCAGGACGGGTCCGCGAAAAACTTGGCATCTTCTTTAGGCCAAGATTTAACCATTTTCCTTCCATTTTTGGACTTCAAAAACGCGCTGATGTCCTTGTTTGCCCTTAAAATTTCGGCTCTGAAACGTTTCAAACCCCACATACCAAGAGCAGGAATTTTCATGGCAAAGCG
>SMTZ1_10000313_pt1 | contig 46894 bp, 46 predicted proteins | sample DeeMarSWOR136_30_FD_25667 | JGI IMG/M metagenome (IMG submission 25667) | reverse complement strand
AGAGGGCCCAAGGTAGGGTGGATGACTGGGGCTAAGTCGTAACAAGGTAGCCGTACGGGAACGTGCGGCTGGATCACCTCCTTTCAAAGAGAAAGCGAGGCCTGATACCCTGGATTTTTCTATTTAGAAATGCACATTTTCAATTAAAAAATCATTTAATAGCCTCACCTTCCCGATCCTTACCCTTAAACACTTTTTTCTCTTGACAAGAACGTTCATTCATATATAATGATAAGCTATGCTTAAAATCAGGCTTACCAGAATGGGACAAAAAAAATTCCCGTTTTATCGAATTGTGGTGTTGGATTCGAAAAAGGCAAGAGATGCTAACTATATCGAAAAGGTGGGCCATTACGATCCCAGAAGTAAAGAATTGATGCTGAATCGGGATCGCATCGAGTATTGGATTTCGAAAGGAGCTCAGCTTACCAATACTGTGGCTAAATTAATTGCAAAAGAAGGAGGTTAATCATGAAGGAGCTTATTCAGTACATTGTAAAAGCCTTGGTTGATAATCCAGATAAAGTTGCTGTCACTGAAATCGCTGGCGAAAAGAGCATCATATTTGAACTGAGGGTCGGTGAGGGTGATTTGGGTAAAGTGATTGGTAAGGAAGGAAGAACAGCAAAAGCAATCAGAACAATTATTACCGCTGCGGCGATGAAACAAGGAAAACGCACGGTATTAGAGATCATCGAATAATCAGATCATGATTACTGACATCCCTTGCCTTTTTCATCCATGGTCACCGTCACTATGTAAAAATCGGTAATAATTAGCATTCCTTTACTCGACGTGATGAAGTTTGACATAATCTCAATCTTCCCAGAATTCTTTTTAAGTCCACTATCGTGCGGTATATTAAGAATTGCACAGGAAAGGAGTATAATAGAAATTAACATAACCAATCCACGCGATTTCACACAGGATGGCACTGTTGACGACTATCAGTTTGGCGGCGGCGCAGGAATGGTGATGAAACCCGAACCACTGACGAGCGCAATCAGTCATGTCATGACAAAAAAATCATGCCTGATCAATCTCACCCCTAAGGGGCAAAGATTAAACCAGAGCATTCTTGTAGAATTGGCGAAAAATGAACACATCATAATGATCTGCGGGAGATATAAAGGGATTGACGAGAGGGTAAATTACATCTTCAAACCGCTGGAGATTTCTGTCGGTGATTATGTATTGAGTGGCGGAGAAATCGCCGCCTTGACTGTCATTGAATCAATCACGAGATTATTGCCCGGCGCCTTAGGAAACAGAGATTCTGCTGACTCCGATTCATTTCACGACAATCTCTTAGAATCACCACTCTATACGAGACCACATACGTACAAAAAGCTACGCGTTCCGCAGATACTGAGAAACGGTAACCATAATCTGATTGCTCAGTGGCGTAGAAGAAACTCGCTTGAGAAAACACTCACCCAGAGACCAGATTTATTACCGTTAGGAACATACTCAAAAAGAGATTTTGAAATTCTATTGGGGGTCCTTGATGAAAAAAATTCCTGAAATAAAACCAGGCGATATGGTCAAAGTGTATACCAAAATCAGAGAAGGTGATAAAGAACGCATCACACATTTCCAGGGTGTTGTTGTGCAAACAAGAGGAGCCGATGTAAGTAAAACATTTACTGTAAGGAAAATCTCTGCCGGTGTTGGGGTCGAACGAATATTCCCTCTCCACTCTCCAGCAATTTCCAAGATTGAAGTGAAAAAGCACGGCAAGGTAAGGAGAGCGAAGCTTAGTTATCTGAGAAATCGTGTCGGCAGAAAAATGAAGATTAAAGAAGCAGCACTAAAGGCAGAAAGCCCTGGTGAAGAAATTGAGGAGAAGATTCCGGAAGAAAAAGTAAAACCTGAAGAACAAGAAATGGCAGGGGATGAAAGTGGTGAAGGCGCTTCCGGACAAAAGGTTGTGGAAAAGGTATAGCCTTCTTGCTGGGGTTGACGAAGCGGGAAGAGGACCACTCGCAGGACCAGTTGTCGCCGCAGCAGTAATATTGCCGCAAAATTTTTACAACACCGAGATTGACGACTCAAAGAGACTCTCAGCTTTAAAGAGAGAAAAAGCCTATAGAATTATCACAGATGTAGCAGTATGTTATTCTTTTGGTATTATTGAACCATGTATTATAGACAAAATAAATATTCTCAATGCAACGAAATTGGCAATGCAAAGGGCAATAAATGGGCTCTACCCACAACCAGAGATCGTTCTCATCGATGCCCTAAATATTGAGGAACTCTCTTTTCAACAAATTGCGCTTGTAAGAGGTGACACAATAAGCATCTCAATTGCGGCAGCTTCAATACTGGCTAAGGTCAAACGCGATGCGATGATGAGGGATTATCATAGAATATATCCACGGTATTACTTCAACAAACATAAGGGATACCCTACCAAGCTTCACCGTGACTGTATTATGAGATATGGGCCATGTTATATTCACCGTAAAACATTTCGTCTCCTGTGACCCTGCCCAAACACAATGAGATTATGTGCCATCGCTAAAGACATAATAACCAGACTGAATAGGATTAAAAAAAGTGCTGGCATAGGCGCGCTGCGGTAGGATGGATAGAACCGCGATCGGCAAAAAGGGTGAGGCATTAGCACGAAAATACTTCGAGGAAAAAGGATTTAACATTGTCGACCGCAACTTTCGCTGTTCATATGGTGAAATTGATTTAGTCCTGAGAAAGGATAAGGCATTGAGATTCGCCGAGATTAAATTCAGAAGGACCTTAGTATATGGTGTACCACAGGAATCTGTCGTGAGACGTAAACAGAGAAGGATACGGAATACAGCACTTTTGTGGCTAAAACAACGACACCTTCCCATAGACAGCGAAATCCACTTTGACGTCCTGGCAATCAGTGAAAAAACAGGTAAGATCACATATAACTACATAAAAAGCGCATCGGTTTCGCATACCCGGTTACGACCAACGATGACGCCAGACGAACCGCATTTCGAAACCGTACAACAACCAACGCAACCCTCAACGACGTTGACCACCAGTGAAGAAACAATCATAAGTCAATATGACTATATAGAAGACGTCTTTTGACACACCGGAGCGCGGTCAACGGTTTCGAAAAGCGCATCGGTTTCGTATACCGGTTACGATCATCGACCAACGATGACGCCAGACGAACCGCATTTCGAAACCGTACAACGACCAACGCAACCCTCAACGACGTTGACCACCAGTGAAGAAACAATCATGATTCAATATGACTATATAGAAAAGCGCATCGGTTTCGCATACCCGGTTACGACCAACGATGACGCCAGACGAACCGCATTTCGAAACCGTACAACAACCAACGCAACCCTCAATGTAAGTAAACCAAATTACATTTAGATTTTGGTCATTACGATTTGTTTAGAATTTCGAATTTAGTGCTTAGGATTTCCGAAAATCCAGCATCCCAACCCAAACCACTTAACAAATGTGCTTCTTGACACATCAGCAATTTTATATAGCCTAAAACTATGGAGCGCCAAAAGCAGGCATATCTTTACGCCGTAGCTGTAGTATTAATCTGGTCAACTGTTGCCTCGGCATTCAAGATATCCCTGCGATACCTAGATTTTTTGCAGCTCCTCTTCTTTGCTTCACTTGTCTCACTGGTAATTCTTTTCGTTTTTGTGGTAATACAACATAAAATAGAATTGCTTCGGGCGTGTTCCCAGAGAGACTATCTCAATTCCCTTGTACTCGGGTTTCTCAATCCGTTTCTCTATTATATTGTGCTCTTTAGAGCATACTCCCTGCTCCCCGCACAACAGGCGGTCTCATTGAACTATACATGGGCAATACAGCTTGTGCTCTTGTCGATACCCCTCCTAAAGCAAAAGATAGGTCTCAAAAGCATTCTCGCAATTGTATTGAGCTATATCGGTGTCATAATCATCGCAACGCGGGGCAACCTTGTAGCACTTCATTTTACCAATCCTGGTGGGATAGTGCTCGCATTAGGGAGCGCAATAATATGGGCGCTCTTTTGGATCTATAATATTAAGGATAAACGTGATGAGGTAGTTAAACTATTCTTAAATTTCTTTTTCGGCTTCGTCTTCATTTGCATCTATATGATATTTTCAGGAAGGTTCATCTTACCAAAAACGAGTGGCATTATTGGTGTACTATATGTTGGAATATTTGAGATGGGGATTACTTTTATACTATGGCTCAAGGCTCTGAAATTATCAAGAACGACTGCCCAAGTGAGTAACTTGATTTATCTCACGCCCTTTCTCTCTCTCATTGTGATCAGCATCATCGTCGGAGAGAAGATATTACTCTCCACAATAGCTGGCTTAGTCTTCATTGTAGCGGGAATAACACTACAGCAATATACCGCACAATCATCGTTTGGCAGAAGAACTATTATATAAGAGTTTACATTTCATGCACGGCATGAAATGTAAACTCTTGCAGTAACCGTAATGACAAATAAGACAATACAGATCAATTTAATCAATGACCACAAGTTTATTCTGACAGTACTCCTTTTCTTTTGAAGAAACAACAAAGTAGATTCCACTCCTATTCAAAGGTTCCAAGGATGATATATTCCCCACTACCTTATCGGTTCTGATTTTCCTTCCAACAGAATCAAAGATGGTCAGCTCATGGACATCACCTGACACAGCTCCTGCACAACATCTTATGAGAATCGGCTCACCTGCACGCACAATTGTCGGAATAATTTCAATGATCTTTCCTGAAACATGTATAAAGTCTTCATTAATACCTGTTTCATCCTTATATCTATAAAGACCGCCTTGGGTTGTACAAAAGAGCCTCGTTGTATCCAGGATATGATAGGAAAGTGCGTTTACATTAAGATTACCAAGTCCTGTATTCACTTCGTACCAGGTCGCCCCACAATCTGTAGAACGCTTCATCCCTAATCCAGAATCACCAGCAAATATGCTCAAGCTATCTTCTGGTTCCAACCATTGCCGGTTCATCGCCACACAGCTCGCATATATCCACCAGTCCACCACCTGCCAGTTCTGACCAAAATCAGTTGACCGATAAATACCATCAGACCACGAGCCACCTGTGAGAGTGGCAAAACCAATCGCATCGGCCTTGTCGTGAGATATTCCAGAGACCCTTAAATTGATTGGGATGCCCATTGCCTGTGTCCATCCATCCATGTCTTTATAGAATAGCCCGTGTGCTGTTCCTGCAAAGAATATGGGGAAGCTATCATATGGCATAGAAAAATCAAGGCACGAGATGAAAGAATCGGTGAGTCCCTCACTCCATGAGTCCCAGGTATCACCATCATCCTCGCTTTTGAGAATTCCTAAGCTATCACAGCCGACAAGTATGAAGTGAGGAGGCCAACCAGGAATACATATGCATCTTGGAAAAAGAAACCATGACAGCACATTCCACGTATATCCTGCATCTGTTGAGCGATAGATTCCATCGCTGTAAGAACCGTTGCCGATGAGGGCAAAGCAGGTATCACACTGATCAGGGTGAAAGGTCATTGCATGAATGGGCAGCCCCATAAAACTCGTTACAAAAGACCACGCATGACCACCATCTGAGCTCCGATAGATTGAATCTGCAATTGAGACGAGCATGATACTTGTATCCCGAGGGTGTTGTGCGATACACTGTACATTTCGAGTCTCGAAATCAACCAGTTCCCAATGTTCCTGGGCACTCATAAGACACACGAACATCGCAATAACCAAAATCCTCATAGTTCCTCCTCGTACACATTATAATTGAAACTGTGAGAAAACTGTGAGATTTTCCTGATAACCAAACCATAGACATCGATCTTTTTATTGAATAGCTGTAGTCAGTACAGTGCTCAAAAGACATGCTCGACAACAGGCAACTGCGGTTTCCCGCCAAGAAAACCAGATGATTGTCTACTATACTATTTTCAACAATCAGCAGGATATTTTGTTCTTCATTGACATTTGAATTTATTCTGGTAAAATAATAAAGTTGCTCTACCGTATAAAATACGGGTGATATAGGTACTTAGCCGGAGGCATATAAGAAAAATGGCATATTGTTCATAAAAAGAAGGTACAATGTACAATAATAAAGTTATAGGTATACCCCAAGCACTCAGTTATTACTATTTCTATCCTTTATGGCATAGCTTTTTTACACACCTCGGATTTAACATCAAGACGAGTGGTTGGACACATCGACATAAGCTCGATGCAGGGATTGCAATTGTTCCAAGCGAGGCGTGCCTTCCTCTGAAATGCTATTTTGGGCACCTGCTCTCATTAATAAATGACGTTGACTTCATTTTTGTCCCAAGGTTGGTCTGTTTAGAGAAAAAGCCTAAAATAAAACTCGGTTGTCCCAAGTTGATCGGTCTGCCCGATATGACGAGGGCGCTCGTTCCCCATGCACATATTCTCACCTTGGACATTGATCTGCGTAAAGAACCAGAAATAAAATCATTTGTAAAAATGGCTCGGAGACTAGGAGCTCGTACTGGTGAAGCTCAGCGTGCCTATCACACTGCTCTTAATGAGTTCAAATGGTACAAGGAAGACCGTTCAAGAGCTGCCTCTGCGGCGAAGAACGATGGAAATAATAAGATTCAGATTGGACTACTCGGTCATTCCTACTTACTCCAAGACAACTATCTCAACTTTGATCTGGTAAAGAAACTATCTGATTTGGAATGCTGTGTTGTTGACTGCCACACTTTATCGACTGAGGATATTGAGACCGAATTGCCGCATATCAAATCTGTCTCATGGTATTTCGAAGAAGAACTACTGGGCGCAGCCCTGAAATTTCGCCATATGGATAACATTTCTGGACTCGTGTATCTCGTCAGTTTTGGTTGTGGTGCAGGATCAATAACCAATGAAATTGTAGAATTGGAAATTTTGAAAGATTGTACAATACCGCGCCTGCGCATCATAATCGATGAATACACTGGAGAAGCTGGGCTCATGACCAGGCTCGAATCCTTTGTGGACATGATACGACTGAAGAAAGAACACGCACCGTGAAGGTAGGATTTCAGCGCATGGGTACGCTGAACATTGCACTCACAGCGTTCATAGAAAACATGGGATGTGAGGTTGTCAGGGGACCGACCCCCAATAAGAAGACCTTAAACATTGGTGTGAAGTACGCTCCAGAATTGGTCTGTCTGCCCTTCAAGGTAACATTGGGCGATATGTTCGGGGTCCTTGAGCGCGGTGCTGATACGCTCTTGTTCATTGGAGGTGGCAACTGGTCATGCCGGTTTGGTTATTATGGTCGCGTGCAGTGTTCTCTCTTACGGAAGTTAGGATATAGATTCAATTCCATCTTTGTGAGTGGTGAAAACCTCAAACCAGTAGTATCAGAAATCCTGAAATTGAATAGCAACAGTTGGACGCGTACTATCAGATGCTTCTTACATGCGTTTACCCTCGCATGGCATAAATCAAAGCTTGTTGACCTTGCCGAGGAACTCGCACGGAAAACGAGACCAGCGGAAATCCACAAGGGTGAATCATCGAAGTTATTGCAGCAACTTCTGAACATCATTGAAAATGAAGATTCCATACAGAGATTGCGTCGCATGAGACCACGCATTGAGGAAGCATTCACTGGAATTAAGCAGAATACAACATCAAAACCTCTGCGCATTCAACTCGTCGGCGAGTCTTATTGCGTCATTGAGCCATTTGTTAATTTTAATATCATCGAATATCTCGGAACCAAGGGTGTGATGGTTGAACCATTTCTCACGGCACATCGATGGCTCTATTATCATACCATAAGAAGAGATGAAGACAAAAACTGTTCAAAAAAGAAGGCAAAGAAATTGGCACGTCCGCACTGGGCATATGGTACTGGTGGTGAAGATCAGGTCAGCATCGGTTATGCAATCAATGCTGCACAGCAGGGCTACGATGGAATCATCCATCTCATGCCCTTTGGTTGCATGCCCGAAACAGCAGCATTGCCGGTCTTTGAAAACATTTCAAAATCATACGATGTTCCATTTCTCAATATTTCACTGGATGAACATACTGGGTCCACTGGCGTGTACACGAGAATTGGTGCTTTCGTGGATATACTCATGTGGCGACGTAGCAAATTTTCAAATAGTAAGAGAGGCTAAGATGAAATACTACTTAGGTGTTGACGTCGGCTCAATATCGACTAAGGGTGTAGTCGTTGATGAAAACTACAACGTTATTGCCGATTGTTACCTGAGAACATTGGGTAATCCGATTGATGCAATTAAAAGTTTGCTCAAGAGCCTCGAGAGAGAGTTACCCACTGATGTTGTCATTAAGGGCGTCGGCACCACAGGGTCAGCAAGGAGACTAGCGGGTATAATGCTCAATGCAGATATCGTGAAGAATGAGATTGTTGCACACGCGGTAGCGGGGTGTTACTTCTACCCAGAGGTAAATACAATAATTGAAATAGGTGGTCAGGATTCTAAATTAATCATCATTCGCGATGCGGTTCCTGTCGACTTTGCAATGAATACGGTGTGTGCGGCTGGGACAGGTTCATTTCTCGACCATCAGGCTATCCGCTTGGGACTACCGATTGAGGAGTTCGGCAGGCTTGCACTCACGGCAAAAAATAGAGTCCATATTGCGTCGCGTTGCACTGTCTTTGCCGAAAGCGACATGATACATAAAGCCCAGCTGGGTATGAAACGTAATGCCATCATTGCTGGTCTCTGCGATGCGATAGTAAGGAATTACCTTAATGCGGTGGCAAAAGGTAAAGAAATCAAACCTTTGATTTTATTCCAGGGGGGTGTAGCAGCAAATGAGGGTGTGAAGATGGCATTTGAAAAGACACTCGGCACACCGGTCGAGGTGCCAAAACATTTTCTCGTTATGGGTGCAATAGGTGCAGCAATGCTCTCATGTCTTCAATCAAAAGGTGAAACTTCATTCATCGGATTTGAGCGATGTACTGATCAGGAGTTCGAGTCGCGCGGCTTCGAATGCCCTGATTGTCCAAATCAATGCGAGATTGTGGAAGCAGTAAGGGATGGAGAAGTTCTCGCACGACACGGGAGCCGATGTGGCAAGTGGATTTAGGCAAGAATCTAATCAAAACATCCTGTTTGCTATCAATCACAAAAGTTGACAAAACGTGCCGTGCATAAAGTGTAAACTCTTGTAACTCATGTCATCAGAGATAGTTTTTTCACAAACTCCAAGTTAAGGTTATGTGAAGTATTTCTACAGTGTAGCTTCCCAGCTAATGCTCTGCCTAATACATATAAGTCGCCAAGGAGATCCAACATCTTGTGTCTCACCAGCTCATCGGCAAATCTGAGAGGCTGGGCAGAGTAGATAGCATTTGATGTAATACCAATGCCATACGGCGGAAGATTCTTTAACCGAGGGTCATTTTCATGTGTAAAAACGAATGTTCTTGCTGGCGCTATCTCTCTCTTATAGCTATTTTCATCAATTTCTAACGATATTCGCTGCGTCTCGATATAGGGATGGGAGAGCACCATCTCGATTAAGAGCTTATCATTACGTAGTGGCTCATAGGTGATGAATGACTCACCCTGCCGGACTGAAACGCATTTATTCAATCTCAAAATATCAAGAACCGTATGATTCTGCATACCTTGTAGTGATGCAGTAAACTCCCGGCTCGAACCATCAAAAAATGGTATTTCATTGCCATAGACATCAATCCTTACAGTGAAAAGCTGCAGTCCGTATAATGCTGAAAAAAGATGCTCAACAACATGCACCTGAGGTTTCTCGCCAAGGGAAACCAAATGATTGTCTACTCTAATATTATCAACACTCAAGCCAATATTCCGAGATTGCCCACAGTTTTCGCACACAGAGAGTGCAAATCTGTCACTTGTAGCAATCTCTAGTCTACTATCACCACCATGGAGACAGTTACCTTCAATCTCTATATTCATCGCTCATTGTAAAGCCGGGCAATAGCCCTCAAAACAGCGTGATGTTCTCGGGCCGGTATACCTGAATATTCTCTATTTTTGGAGAGCGACTTAAAGACCCCAGATTTTGCATAGACAATAACGTTATCACCAATCTTTAAATGATCACTTATTCCCACCTGGCCACACAGTATCACATTGTTACCGATTTTTGTCGAACCAGCAATACCAACCTGCCCCATTATAATACAATGTTTTCCAATCTTGACATTATGTGCAATATGTACTTGATTATCAATCTTTGTGCCTTCACCTAAGACAGTATCACCAATTGTACCTCTATCAATGGTGACATTGCTACCAATCTCAACAAAATCTCTAACAACGACGCCGCCAATATGTCTCAATCTCTCATACCTGCTCTTTCGCCTCAGATACCCAAATCCCTCTTTACCAACGACCGTATTTGGGTTGACCGTGACATAATCGCCTATTCTCGAATTTTTATAGATTGTTGTATTCGTATGTATCTCACAATTCTTCCCGATGGACACACCTTCATCAATAAATGCATGTGCACCAATATATGTTCCAGCACCAATACGAGCTCCCTTTTTAACAATGGCAAATGGCTCAACCATGCAGGACCTAGGTATAGACACGTCTTCTTCGATGACTGCATCGTGAGAAATTCTTTTCTTTCCGCTCGTTTTGGAGATTTCTTTTAAGAGGATATACATAGCCTCTTTAGGGTTATGCACCACAATCCCACTCTTTCCTGCAATCTTATGATGAGCTATTATTGCTCCGGCACGTGTCTTTTTCGAGGTATCGAAGAGAAAAGTCACGTCGTTTTTTCGTGCATCTTCAGGGGGCAAGATATTCTTGATTTCAAGATCCTTACCATAGCGAGAACCACTTACAATGCCAGAAATATCAGATAGTTTCACCACCTATCCTACCCGAATTATTAGACCTGTCAAGCAACCACTGGGGTCAGGTCTTGCAATCATACATTTTATGGATATACTATCTTGTGGCACGACCATTAAGAATTGAATTCCCTGGTGCTGTTTATCATGTTACCTCACGAGGTAATGCACAGCAAAATATATTTCTCAATGATACAGATCATAAGAACTTTCTGAAAATACTAGACACTGTAGTTGAACGCTTCAATTGGCTTGTCCATTGCTATTGTCTAATGAATAACCATTATCATCTTGTTGTCGAAACACCAGATGCTAACCTCTCTCGAGGCATGCGCCAATTAAATGGCGTGTACACACAGAAATTCAACTGGTTGCATAATAGCACTGGGCATACGTTTCAGGGACGGTATAAGTCAATTTTAGTAGAAAAACAGAGTTATTTACTTGAAGTCTGTCGGTATGTGGTATTAAACCCCGTCCGTGCCCAATTAATAATCGACCCTTACAACTGGAAATGGAGCAGTTATCGAGCTACGGCGGGCTATGAGAAGCCTATTAAATGTCTCACCATAGACTGGGTTCTTGGTCAATTTGGCAATAGGAGAGACGAAGCGAGAAGAAGTTATCAAAGCTTCGTTAAGGAAGGTATCGACAAAAAATCCTTCGGAAAAGAACTAGCAGGAAAAATAATTCTGGGTACAGAAGAATTTATTAAAGCAATAAGACAGATTATTGAAACTGAGGAAGAAACAGAAGAAGTGCCGCGATTTCAAAGATATGTTGGACGACCAACGCTTGAAGAATTATTCAAAATTAAGGATCACGCTGACAAAGATTCCCTTAGGTTGTCAATGAAAGCGGCTTACAATCATGGATACACTATGAAAGAGATTGGTAATCATCTTGGCATTCACTATGCGACAGTGAGCAGAGCATTAAAGAGAGCTGAAAAAAATGTGTGATTGCAAGACCTGACCCCACGTATGCACCTTGACAGGGCTGCTATTTTCTGTAAGATATGATGTGATAGACGACTATAATTTTGGCGAGATTAAGATATCCGGGAAGACGTATAGAGCTGATGTCATCATATATCCCAACCACGTAGACGCACACTGGTGGCGAAAACAGGGTCATAACCTGGACATCGATGATATAAAAGAGGTACTGGATGCCAAACCCGAAGTCATTATCATCGGTACAGGACAACCTGGCCTCATGCAGGTTGATGATAGGACGCGGAAAGAAATCAGAAGACGTGGTATTGAGACAATTATTGTACCGACCGATGAGGCTTGTCAAGAATATAATCGCGTTGTAAAGAATAAGAAGGTAATCGCGTGTTTACATCTCACATGTTAGAGAGAGTTTTTTTAAAAATTTTCTTATTAGGAGCAATAATCATGGCACAAAATTGTGAAAGTCAAGAATACAGGGAATCCAGTCATGCAGGCACGTGGTATCCTGGTACGAGGCAGGAATTGAGTGAGAAGATTGAGACGTTCATGAAAAACGCCCGAGTTCGCGTACACGGTGAAATCTATGGATTAATTTCACCTCATGCAGGATATGTCTATTCTGGTGCTGTAGCAGCGTTTGCATACAAATCGGTGAAAGGCCAAAAATTTGACGATGTTATTGTCATAGGCCCGAGCCATCGCCATGGGTTCTACGGTGCCTCGGTTGATACAATGGCTGGCCGCAGCACTCCTTTAGGAAGGGTTGATTTTGACCGGGAACTTGCACGTGTGCTCATTAACACACACAAGAATATCTCATACGATCCTGCGGCACATTGGGAAGAGCATTCGGTTGAAATTCAGATACCGTTTTTACAGACGGCACTAGGAGAATTCAAGGCAGTAGAGATTGTCATGGGAACCCAGGATTACGCAACATGCGAGATATTGTGTGATGCAATTGTGAATGCAACGAAAGGGAGAAAGGTCTTGATTGTTGCAAGCTCGGATCTATCGCACTATCATCCACACACAGAAGCAGAGAAAATGGATAATTTAATCGTTGAGGCAGTTGCTCGGTATGACCCTGAGCTCCTCTACAACAGACTCAGTAAAGACAGCTGTGAGGCATGTGGTGGCGGCCCTATCATCACGACAATGCTCGTAACTAAAAAGCTGGGTGCAACACAGGCAAAACCGATAATGTATGCAACAAGCGGTAATACATCTGGTGATTATTCTCAGGTGGTAGGCTACCTTGCCGCTGTATTCTATAGAGGGGAAGAAATGGAAGTTGGGGTCGGTCTGGGTTTTACAGATGAAGAAAAGGCAAAGCTCAAAGAGATTGCACAGAAATCGATTGAAGCAGCTGTTAAGGGTAAAAAATTGCCTGAGTATAAAAAGATCTCCGGAAAGTTGAGAGAACAATATGGAATCTTCGTAACCTTAAACAAACATGGAAACCTGCGTGGTTGTATCGGACGTATAATTGGCGATCAACCCGTCTTCCTATCTTGTCAGCAGATGGCAAAAGCTGCGGCACTCGAAGACCCCCGATTTCACCCAGTAACTGAAAAAGAGCTTCCTGACCTAGAGATTGAGGTCTCTATCTTGACACCGTTAGAGAGAGTGAAGGATTTTAATGATATTGTAATCGGCCGCGATGGTCTCGTCATTAGAAAAGGTTATCATCAAGGATTGCTACTGCCACAAGTAGCAGCTGAATATGGCTGGAACGTTGAGCAGTTCTTGGAAGAGACGTGTCATAAGGCGGGTCTGCCCACCGATGCCTACAAGTCGAAAGACGCTGAAATATACAAATTCTCGGCTGAGGTATTCTAACAGATGGTTTTGCGATATTCGGTAACGCAGCCCGTATCGTCGTTCGTAATTCGATTGCGGTTTCCGACGAACAACGCAACCTGTAGCCGAAACGGGTCTCGTAACCGTTAGCCTGAAGACGTTTCCCAGTATATCGAAATGGATAAGCGCGCCATACAATCATGTACAAAGCAGGATATTTCATAGAAGAGTGAAAAGAGAGAGGGTATTCATCGACCCCTTCGATGATCTCGGTTATGCAAAGGTCGATTTGCACCGTGAAAAGCGAAAGGGATTTCCAGAGGTCATCTTTGGTCAAGGAAAGACAGAAAAACAGGTATTAAGCATTACCAAGAAGATCTACTCGTTTAATAAACGCGTGCTCCTCACCAGGGTCTCTCCAAGGCTCGCAAGGGTGCTCAAGGCAAAATACCCAAAAGGCAGATACCATAAAGACGGACGTATCTTCTTCATAGGCACAAAGGTCAAACAATCAGGATTGATCTGTGTTCTCACAGGCGGCACCGCTGATATTCCAGTCGCAGAGGAAGCTGCCCTAACGGCGGAGATTATGGGCGGTAAGATAAAAAGAATATACGATGTCGGCGTCGCAGGAATCCACAGAGTTCTCTCATTCCGCAAAGAAATAGAAAAGGCGCGGGTCTTGGTAGTCGTTGCCGGGATGGATGGTGTTCTCGCATCGGTTGTTGGTGGATTGTTTGCCAAACCAATTATTGCGGTACCCACAAGCATTGGCTATGGGTTGAGTCTGCAGGGAATTACCCCACTCTTGACAATGTTGAATTCCTGTGCGCCAGGCGTAGCAGTAGTAAACATTGATAATGGATTCGGTGCCGGCTACATTGCTGCAATTATAAATAAACTATGAGAGTTTTATATTTCGATCCAATCTTAGGGGTGAGTGGCGACATGATCCTTGCCGCCCTGATCGATTGCGGTGTACCAAAAGACTATTTGAGAAGAAAGTTGAATTTTATCCCTAATGTAAAACTCAAGGTTTCTCCGGTAAAGAGGCATGGCGTGAGTGCCAAGAATGTAACCTTTGATATAAAGAGAGCGGTAAAAGTGGACAGGTTTATACCCTTGATTTATAAAAGCAGGCTTCCGTCTGGCATTAAGTCTGGTGCGATCAAAATAATCAATCGTATCCTTGCCGTTGAGAAGAAGATTCATAGAACTCGAAAATTGCACCTCCATGAGCTAGCAGATACTGACACGCTCCTTGACATAGTCGGTGCGCTGGCTGCAATCGATTATCTGAAGATTGAAAAGATTTACTCAAAACCTGTAAAGGCTGGAAAAGGATTTATTAGGACTGCTGAAGGAAATATGCCTGCATTCAACTTTGCCACTGCCGAATTGCTTGAAGGCTTTCCGGTCGAATTTCTCCCTATTGCTGCTGAGTTGACGACACCAACCGGTGCAGCAATAATCAGTACAATTGCCGAGCCTCATGACAGTCTCCTCCTCGCCCGCATCAATGCAGTAGGACTCGGTGCTGGAACCATGCATGTAAAAGATTATCCCAATCTCCTCCGTATCTTTATTGGTGAAATAGATGACGGGCTCAGAGATGTATGTACGGTCATTGAAACGAACATCGATGATATGAATCCTCAGGATTATGATATCGTTGTTGAAAAATTGTATAAGGCTGGTGCCTTAGAGGTCTTTCTCACTCCGACAATAATGAAGCATTCAAGACCTGGTACACTCTTAACTGTCCTATGCAAGGAAAATAAGGATAGAATTGTTGCTATCCTCCTTGATGAGACGACCACACTCGGCGTGAGGCTGAGACATGCACAGCGGTATATCTTGCCGAGAGAGATTGTTGCAATAAAATCACCGTATGGCATAGTAAGGGCGAAAAAGGCACTATACGGTAATAAAGTCAAGTTTTCGCTTGAGTATCGCGACTTAAAAAAAATCGCGCAGAAAAAAAATATTTCGATAAGAGAATTACGAAATGAACTTATGCGCCTTGTCGAGAAGAAGATTCTTAAATAAATCTATAAAGAAAGTGTAGGCTTTATCCTTTTGGACGCAAGAAGGATTTACTATGAAGAGTGAGCTCAGGAAACAAACACAGATCAAGAAGAACACAAGTCATAAGGTTAGCAGTGCGTCTAACAGGGTAAACCGTTTAAGAGAGAAATTGTCTAAATATCGGGAGCTCAGCGATAGCGAACTCGTCAAGTTGGTGAAGGCTGGCGAGATCGAGCCGTTTGATGAGCTCGTCCGAAGGCACCAAATCAAGATTCATGATCTCTGTTATAAAATGGTGCGAAACTATGATGATGCAAAGGATCTGGCACAGGAAACGTTTCTTAAGGCTTATCGAAAGATCGATAAATTCGGTGGTAGATCTAAATTCTCGACATGGCTGTACAGGATTGCGGTGAACAATTGTTTGAACTTCTTGAAAAAGCAGCGTCCGACCGAGGAACTGTTCGACGAGATTACGAGCTCAGGAAAGGAGGATCCAGTACAGATATACAAAAGTAAGAAGTTTGGGGAAATGATTAAAAAGGCAGTTGCCAAACTGCCTGAGGTTCAGAAGGCTGTATTTACGCTGCGAAACCTCGAAGACCTTTCCTATCAGGAAGTGAGCGATATCCTAAAGAAACCTGTGAGCACGATAAAGGTCAATCATCACCTTGCAGTAAAAAATCTGAGACGTTACTTGAAAGGAAAGCTATGAAAACATGAATTGTTTTGATATACAAGAAAAAATAATTGACTTAGTACTCGGTGAACTCACCAACGAAGACGAGGTCTTCATCCGTGAACATCTCGAGACGTGTCCGATCTGCCGTGAAGAATTTCATTTCTTTAGTGAATGTCTGCATACATGCGAACTCGAGAAGGCAGAAACGTGCGAATGCCAATTTCAAGAAACATATTGGAGTGACTTTGTCGTATCGGTGCATGAACAGATCAGGCACGAAAAGCGAGAACCTAAGGTCCCCTTCCACATTGTCATTCCTGCTGCTGTGGTTACCATTGCAGCTATTAGTGTCGGATATTTCCTCTTCTTCAGACCCTCACCTCAGGAGACGGCACAGCAAGAGAGCACACCGTACTATGAATATGACCCGTACCGAGAAGTAGACGAGCTTTCGCCCGAAGAGGCTGAAGAGTTTATCAGGATAATAAACCAACGCTACGGCGAATAATCATCAGTAATCATTTTTAATTTCAACGAGCCGCATTACGTCAGCTGCCATTTTATAAAGCACAGCCACATCGTTCATGAGTTGGTGTGTGCAAAGCTGAAGTCGGTGGAAGGCATAGTAATCTTTATTGACTGACTTTAGGATCTGGTTATAATTGAGTGTGGATATTACATTCATCGGGGCAGCACGGACTGTAACCGGTTCGCTCCACCTCTTCGAATATAAAGGCCAGAAATTTCTCCTCGAATGTGGATTGTATCAAGGGCATCGTGAAGAGGCGGAGAGAATAAACAGTACATTTCCGTTCAAACCAAAAGACATAAAGGCAGTAATCCTCTCCCATGCCCATATTGACCATTCAGGCAATCTACCCAATCTTGTAAAACGTGGTTTTTCAGGACAAATCTATTGTACCTCAGCAACAAAGGACATCGCCTCACTCTTGCTCTCAGATTCAGCCAAAATTCAGGAATCTGATTTTGAATATCTCAATAAAAAACGAATGGAGAAAGGATTACCTCCAAAAGAATCACTCTACACAATACAGGATGCAGAGAAGACATTACAATATTTTCATCCTGTTGAATACAAAAAATCATTTGAACCTGTAGACGGTGTGAAGGTCACACTCTATGATGCGGGGCACATTCTCGGTTCATCAATAATCCTCATTGAGACAGATAGTAAGAGAGTCCTCTTTAGTGGTGATCTCGGGAGGAAAGATATGCCTATCATCAAAGATCCAACGGTTATCTATGATATTGATTGTCTGATCCTTGAGTCAACATACGGCGGCAGGGCTCACAAATCATTCAAAGGAATGACCGATGAACTCAGAGGGATAATTAGCGAAGGAAAAAAGAAAGAGAGTAAAATGATAATCCCAGCATTTGCTGTTGAGAGAACCCAGGTGCTCGTAACCATGTTAAAGAATCTTTATGATGAGGGTGATTTAGAAGATGTCCCGGTCTACGTTGATAGCCCACTCGCAACAGACGTTACCGAGGTCTTCAGAAAACACCCGGAATGTTTTGATAAGGAGACATTTAAGATATTTACTGAGGGTGACCCTTTCAATTTCCCTGGCCTCAATTATGTGAGTGATACAGATGAGTCTAAAACGCTTAATGCGCAGAAGGGACCGATGTTCATTATATCAGCATCTGGTATGTGTGAAGGAGGGAGGGTAACGCATCATCTCATTCATTCAATTGAGAATGATGACAATATCATCGTCATAACTGGATTTCAAGCACGTGGCACCTTAGGTCGTAAGATTCTCGAAGGAGAAAAGAAGGTCTGGATATTCAATGATGAGTATAACGTAAGGGCCAAGGTCTATTTTATAGGTGGTCTCTCTGCCCATGCCGATGGCAACGATCTCTTTGAATATGTGCAAAGGACAAACAGTGGCAGGCTAAAAAAAATCTATCTCATCCACGGTGATATCGAAGAGGCACGTGCACTACAGGAGAAGATAGAGTCATCCGATACAATCGATGTCGATATACCACAGAGTTTGACACAGGTAAACGTTTAAATACCAAAATCTAAATCACAAGCTCCAAACAAATATCAACAACCAAATGCTCATTAAACATAAGAAGTCTGGATATTAGAGTTTAGATATTGTTTGGAATATGATTTTTGACATACTACCTTGACGCTGTAGCTATTCGATGCTATAATTCACAATGAGGATCGGGCTCATTGGATGTGGAAGAGTAGGCATCACCCTATTCTCACTACTCAGAAGAAACAACCACCTAGTAGGTGTCTATGACATAAACAGGAAAAATGAAAAGAGGGCACTTCGGCTATTACGTATTAAGAAAAATCCAAAACTCAGTGAATTATGCAGAAGCAGCGAAGCGCTTTTCTTTGCGACACCTGATGACCAAATACTGAAGTCATTCACGAGGGCAAGACCTTACATCCAGAGCAGACAATATGTCTTCCATTTTAGCGGACTATTACCAGCGAGCGTTTTCCCTCGATGGAAGAAGGTGTATCGTGGCTCTATACATCCATTCGCCACATTCCCCACAATTATGATTCCACCTCAGAAAAAGTATTTTCTGTTCATTGAGGGCGATAGAGAAGCGAAAAAGGCAGCATGGAAGATTTTCAGAAAGAAATACTTTACCATCAGGAGTATAACCAAAAAAACTAAGGTTCATTATCACCTAACCGGCGTATTCGCATCTAATCTCCTGATCGGATTGCTCTTGGCAGTACATACATTGGCAAAGAGAATAGGATGGAGGGAACGTGATTTCTATGAAGTAGTCTTCTCAATTATCGAAGAAACCCTGAGGAATACTAAGAAATATAAGCTGAAGAATGCGCTCAGTGGTCCACTGAAGCGAGGCGACGTTGAGGTGATAAAAAAACATGTCCACACCCTATATAAAGACAAAGATTTACTCAATATCTACAAAACAGTATCCTTATATATACTAAAAAATGTGACGAAGGGCACAGGAAGAAAGGAGATAGAGACCTTGTTAAAAAAAGTATAACTCGAGCATCTTAAGGCCAATCCTTGCCTATACATTATCCAGACTGTGTTGACTTTTTGGAAAAAGACAATAAAATTGAACATGCACAGATTCACAGTAAAGGTTTTTTGTCGTTCGTTTATTGACATCGCAGCCCGTCCCGTTAGATACAGGAACCATACTGAATTGCAGATCATGTATGACATCAAGCCTCCTTCTATATCTCTCCGAACAATCCCGAGTATACTGAGTTCTAACGGGACCCGTATCGTTATGCGGCATCTTCATACGTTTAAGATCAAACGATATTTTTCAAACCTCGGTTTAATATTCGCGATATTTTTCTTAACTTTCATATTCACCGTCTGTGCACACAAGGCACCACCCCTTTCAAAGGATCGATTGAGTCCAAAACTGCAGGAGATTTTGGCGCTTAATAACCGGCAAGTGCAATTTACTTTCTCAGAACAATTGGATACTCTCGATCTGAAGCCAGACTATTTTACTATCACGATCGCAGAAGATACATTAGATGTTATACTTCTCTATCCATCACTCTCTGCAGCGGAGATCGTCGCCCTCACCGAGTCCCAGAGCGACAGGATATATGAGGTCTCAGGCTATGTCTTTGATACTGCCCAAAATAAAGGAGTATTTAAGAGGTCTTTTTCTGGAACGTCAAGGCCTGATACCATCTCTCCTTGGGTAGTCGACTATTCGAAGGGCGCGAATCATAGACATTTTTTCTTGAAATTCTCAGAGGCAATGGATACTACATTTTTTGAATTCTATATCCTACCCAAAAAACTTTTAAAACCTGTCTGGAAAAATATCCGGACCTGCTTTCTTGTTCCTGAAGCCATGGATGATTCACTGCGATATGATACAACCTATTACCTTTACCTCGACAAGGGTGCCCGGGATATAACCAATAATACAATCAGCACCTTCGTCACCAGCATTACATCCGATACACTCTATGAACCAATAATCTTACAAGGTACAGTACAGATACATGATACGTTAGTGAAAACTGGTGTGGCTGTCATCAAAAGGGAGTATCCTCTAGGGATTACTGTGATCGAACAGGGAAGATTCGCATTTGAAGTTAGAGATTCTGCAACATATACCGTTGAAGTTCTCAGCGGAGATTATTCAGGCAGTGCCGAAGTTTCAGTTGATAGCATATGGACCATCAATTTAAGACAGGAAGGAAAAAGCATTGATAGTCTCTTTGATTAGTCTTTTCGGAATAATTTTGACTGTCTTCCTCTATCTCAAGAATTTAACACAGGCACCGTTACGTATTGCTTCATTCGTAATACTCTATCTCCTGATAACCGGATTTGTGCTCTCTATACCAATAAAGGAAAAAAGCAGTCCTCCGGCTTTATTAATCGATTATTCTGCGAGTATGACACGATATTTCCCAGCAGTCGTGCAAGAGACTGATAAAATAGTGTCTCCTCACTCACGCTTCTTTTTCAGTGAAAGCCTTATCGAGACGGCCCCTGAAGGTAACTTACCATCAGGGGCATTCACTGATATCACCGGTGCAATCAAGGAAATTAGCAAAATGCATCCTTTGGCAATTCTCTTGATTTCTGATGGCAATCACAATTACGGCAGTCCACCCTTTTCTATAATCGAGAATGTGGATATCCCTATTTACTGCTTCGGTGTTGGCACTGAGACCAGAAGGGATGCGGCAATCATGGACGTCAATTACCCTGAATATGCGTTCATGGGCGATTCAGTCAAAATTGAGGTGATTATCCAATCACAAGGATTTGAGGGAGGTGAAGGGAATATTCACTTATTATCCATCCAGAAGAAAAGAGAGCAGAAGAAAAGTTTTCTATTGAGCAATGTTAAAGCAAAAAACAAGGTCGATTTCTGGATCCACACATCGCAGTTAGGAGAGGAGAAATTTCTTGTTCGTTTAAAACCGCAACCAGGTGAAGAAACATACGAAAACAACGAATTTGAATTCTCTTTAAAGACTCTTAAAGAGAGGTTGAAGGTTCTCTATTACACAGAACACCTATCATTCAATACAAAATTTGTATTAAGAGCACTCGAGCAAGACGACCATATTGAATTTCTCGCATTGAGTCAAATAGACAAAGAAAGGTATAACAACTTGACTACACAGCAGCACGTAGCATTACCGGAATTGAGTCGATTTGATGTACTCCTCCTAGACAATGTAGCGCTCCAAAAACTGCCATGGAGGGATGTAGACGAATACTTAAAGCAGGGATTAGGCATTGCCTGCATCGGAACTATCGAGAGTTACACGAATTCCTGGCGTGAAATTCTTCCGATTACTACAACAGGGTTACCACTGAAAGGAAAGCATCGGATCACGATTGTAGAACCTTTCTCTTGTCTGGCTCCGGGTGATGAATATCCTCCATTCACGTATATAAACAGAGTAATGAGCATAAAAGAAGATGCGGTAATCATTGCCGAGGTAGAAAATATGCCAGTTATTGCCTATAGCAATTATGAGCAAGGCATAATCTTTCAGATAAGTGGAGTGGATATAGGAACATGGCAGTTTATTCAACATGGGCTCACTCAAAGGAATCTACTATCCTGTCTCATGTCTGATATCGTGAGATTTATCTCACCCGAAGGAAAACACAGGCGATTGATACTCAAATCTATGCGTAATGATTATACTATTGGAGAAACAATTGAGCTGACAGCGCAAAGTTATGACCGCACTTTCAGACGTACTGGGGGAGGAGATTTCTTTATACAATTTAATGGAGAGAGGATACCATTTTTTGAGGTATCGAAAGGTATCTACAAAGCCTCTTTTGTTGCCGAGAGGAGCGGTGTTTTTCGTCTCGAGGCTTCTGGTAAATTAGATGAAGAAACGCTCAGGAGTAATGAATTGGACATAAAAGTATCCTCACGTCCCGTCGAGATTGAACAGGGGCTTAATCGAGAAATTCTACAAACTCTCTCATCAGAGACTGGTGGTGAGTACTATTCAATTGATGAGCTGGATGCCTTCGAAATTCCTGTACCCCAAGAAAGGAAAACATTGAGAAAGCTGAATCTTGACTCGCCAATAAGCTACATCGTACTGTTGTGTCTCTTAGTAATTGATTGGTTTCTCAGGAGGAGACAAGGAATTATATGACACCACAAGACCTTGTCGCAAAAGGTTTATCCCCAGAACTGGCTGTATTTCTTACCTCGATGCTCCCGATCATTGAATTGAGGGGTGCCTTACCCATGGCAATAAATCTCTTTCACATTGCCTGGCCAAAGGCTTTCCTCATCGCCTTTATCGGCAATCTTGTCCCGGTGCCATTCATTCTCTGGCTCCTCGGACCTGTCGTCTCTATTCTATCAAAGATAAAACCGCTCGGTAGTTTCTTTCAATGGCTCTTCGAGCGGACGAGGCGGAAAGGCAATAAGGTCATCGAAAAATATGAGGAGATAGGTCTCCTTGCATTCGTCGCGATACCACTCCCTGGAACCGGCGCATGGACTGGTGCCCTCATTGCATTTCTCTTTGGGCTCGATTTTAAAAAATCTTCTCTCGTAATTACTATTGGTGTATTCATTGCCGGTGTTATTGTCACCTGTCTGTGTTTCTTGGGGTGGCTCGGTGCACTCATTGCAGGAATCGGTTTTATTCTCCTCGCAATCTTAGGCTTCTGGAAATTATAAGGATACCACGGATGGGGTCACCTATTTGTCAATTGTCTAGATTTAACCTACCCACCTAATTTATTTAACGGTACCCCTTCTTTACAGAGGGGACACGTTCTAGGGTCAAAGTTCTCGACAGGTTTTCTGTAGGTGGCAAAATATTGAAAGGGTAACTGAACGCTGCAGCGGTCGATCAACACTGCTACACCAATAACTGTTCCCCCTTTCTCCTTCACTGCTCCTATCGTCTCCAGGAGAGATTTACCTGTGGTCATCACATCATCAACAATCAAGACATTCTTGTTACGAATATCAAATCCCCTACCGACAATCCGTTTTCCCTCACGTTCTTCAGCAAAACCAGCCCATTTCTTCAGCTGACGCGCCACCTCGAATGCGATGATAATGCCGCCGGTTGTCGGGCCAACAACCCAATCAAATTCTTTGTCCTTGAACTGACCTGCGATTATACTACACAATTTGCTTGCCGACTCCGGGTTCTCAAGAATCCGGAATTTTTCAAAATAGTACTTACTGTGTAGTCCTGAATTCAGGAGAAAATGACCTTCTTGTAAAACGCTTAAATCTCTAAGTAATCTCTCTATATCCATCTTCTATCTCCTTTATGATCTTTGCTGCAGACTCACGAGGATTTGAAGCCTTCACAATTGGTCTCCCAATGACGATATAATCCACGCCCTTCTTTATTGCATCCTTCGGAGTCATGGTGCGCGCCTGGTCATCGGCTACAGCATATTCTTGAGGTCTGATGCCCGGCGTGACGATTAAAAAATCTTTGCCCAACTCTTTGCGAATCAAACTGACCTCCTGGGGTGATGCAACAACTCCGTCGAGCCCAGCACTACGCGCTAATTGTGCAAGAAAGACGACCTGTTCTTCGAGACTCCTCTGCAAATCGCCAAACACGTCTTTAAAGTATGCCTCATCAATACTGGTGAGCACGGTGATCCCCAATAATCTTGGTCTTTCAATTTTTTTAACATCGGAAGCCATCAATATCGCCTTAACCGCCTCCTCGAGCATTGAAAACCCACCGCTTGTGTGAAGTGTCAAGAGATCAATACCCATATCCAAAGCCCCTTCGCATGCCCGGGCAACAGTGTTCGGTATATCATGATATTTCAAATCTAACATCACCTTATGACCTTTGTTCTTGAGAAACAAAACAATGTCTCTGCCAAAATAGGTAAACGGAATAGCACCAATTTTATAAAAATTGACCAATCCTTTTAATTGTCTTACTATCTCCTTGATCTTTTGTAAATCATTCAGGTCAAGCGAGACAATTAAATGTTCATTCATTCAGCCTCCTTAAAGCTACGGTTTCGCTGGTCGGTATCGAAAAGCGCTTCGCTTTTCGCAACCTCTCACCGAACTACGAATCCCCATTCCTGCCCATTAACCTTTTTAATTCCTTAATGATGAGCAACGGCGCATAGGGGTCACGAAGCAATGCAGAACCAACGGCGATGGCAGAGGCACCAGCACAAAGAAATTCATATGCATCATGTCCGGTGGTTATCCCACCCATACCAACTACCGGTACACCACAATCTCTCACGCGGTGTACACAATAGAGGGCAAATGGTTTTATGGCAGGACCTGAGAGACCACCGGAAATCAATGGTTTCTTTTCGTGAACATCGTAGACCATAGCATAGAGTGTATTGATGAGTGATATACCATCAACACCAGCATCTACACAAGCCTTTGCAATCTGTAATGGATCGCAGAAATTCGGTGTCAATTTTGCGATCAAGGGTAGGGATGTCCTCTTTCGCACGCGCGATACCACTGAGGCAGCAATCTTAGGATGCTGCCCAAATGCTGCACCTCCTTTTTCTACATTAGGACAGGAGATATTTAACTCAAAACCGTCGACCCGGGAACCGATTTTTTCGACGATACGCTCATATTCCTCGACGTTGAACCCTGCTACATTCACAAAAATCCTCGTACGCAAACTCTTTAATCTGGGCAAAACCCGTCTGCAAAATTCCTCTACACCGGGATTTTCGAGACCGACCCAATTAATAATCCCGCTCGGCGTCTCATATATCCTCGGTGGGGGATTACCCATCCGAGGTTCGAGTGTTATGCCCTTTGTAAAGATTGCGCCAACGTTATTTGCCACCCGTTTGTACTTCAAACCAAAACCGAATACACCCGAAGCAATAAAGACTGGATTCTTGAATGTAAGACCAAAGATCCTAAACACCAAAATCAATCCTCCCGAGTTCAAACACCGGGCCATCCTCACAGATTCTCTTGTAAACACCCTCATACTTGATCGCGCAGCCGAGACATAAACCACATCCACAGCCAAGGAAATCTTCGCAGAATGCATGAATAGGAAATTGCAGATTGAGTGCCTGTAGCTTGACAAGCATTTTCATTGGACCACAGGTGTATCCGATTTCGTATGTACTTGTATCAATGTGTCTGAGAGCAGCTATCGCTGTCATTCTTCTGCGCGAACCCCTCTCGGTTACGAAAATTGCCTTCTGTGCAATCCTTGATATGTTGGATTTCATAATAAGATCGCCAGGTCGCTGTGCACCATAGAGAAAGGTGAAGTCTATCTTCTCTGCATGGAGCTTCTGCGCCAAGAAATATAAAGGTGCTACACCAATACCTCCAGCAATGAGTAAACTCTTTCTTTTTTTCAGCTTCAATTCCTTGCCAAGCGGTCCAAACACTACTACATCGTCTCCCTCCTTTTTTTCACTCAGCAATCGAGTTCCTCTCCCCACCACCTTGATGATGAAGAGCAATCTGCCTCGCTTATACGAAGCAACGCTTATCGGACGATTGAGGAACGGGTCAAGGGTATCACTTGTCCTCACCTGAAAGAATTGGCCAGGGGCTGGATTGATACCTGACAAACAGACCTCCAGACTAAAGGTATCCTCGTTAAACCATCTTTTTCTTTTTACCTTAACCGTTTTGGTCATTCAATCCTCAGGAGGAAATTCACTCCTTCTTTTTGAGAACATGTTTTTGGCACTTTCTGCATATTCAGAACTGGGATAGCTCACCAGTAAATCGTCTATTAGGATATCTGTCAAACTGTCATTTTTAAAAACATGAGCAGTAATCCAGAGTTGCGCATACAATGCCTTTGGAGCCCAGTCGCTATTTGGAAAATTCTCGTATACCTTTACATACTCCCGTACTGCAGTTTCTGGATCGTTGAAATCTACAAAATATGTCTCTGCAAGAAGAAATTGCGCACGATCGATGTTTTCGGTTTCCTTAGTGAGAATATCTATTCTGCGCAAGACATCTGCTACCTTTTTCGCTGTAATACCATATTCACTCATCGGTGCTCTTGTTACAGAAGAATCGTAATACGCAATTGCATGTTCGAGACTATCTTCTTCTCGAAGCAGTTCTGCGAGCTTATAGAATGCCTCAGCCGCTATCTCTGTATAATTGTTGATACCTACCTCCAAATATATATCTCTTGCTTTCATGGTATTACCGAGCTTTACATTCAAATCAGCAAGCATACTCTTAAATTCAGGATCCTCTTGGCCTTGAAGAAAATCCTCGCACTTCTCATATTCACCCATTTCGAGATAGATTTCTGCTATCTTCAACTTCAATTGTCGCTCATCTACTTCAACCCGCGTAACAGAGAGGAGCTCATTAAAGGTTTGAAGCGCTTCAGAGAATAATTTCTGATTGAATTGGGCGTTACCCAAGAGTTGGAGTAGCCAACGCCTATCTTTTGTTTCAATCCGCTCCTGCAATAACTCTCTTGCTACATCTGCGAGTGCTCCATAGTTATTCTCCTTAAAGTATACGAGACAGAGTATAACCAGCGACTTCACCCTAAATTGCTTTGACAACTGTGCCTCTTTTAGTGAAATTATTGCTTGGGCAAATTTCCCCTGTTGATAATATGCAAGCCCTCTGTAATAGAGGGCATCATCATAAAACTTAGATTCAGGGTAGTTAACCAATAAAAAATCAAGTTTTTCCAATGCCCGAGAGTAATCACCTTTGTAATAATATGACGCACCCATCATAAAAAGGGCATCATCAACATATCGTGAACGTGAATATTTCACAATCACCGCAGTTGTTTTTTCTATCGTCTTATCGAAAAATTCTGAATCTTGCTTTAAGGTATCATTCACTACAGACTTCATCCCCTGACGGTAATAATTTTGTGCGTTATAAAATGTATTGAAATAAGCACAACCGGCAGTAAGGACAACAAAAAGTCCCGCTATTTTTATTGAGTCTGTGAATATCTTCTTATACTTCATCAGATTTTAACAGCGGGTCTGTTGCACGGTGTTCGTCAAACGGTTTCGCTGCCCCGTAAATCGCTTATCGTTAACAGTTAATTTAGAAACCGTACACCGATGTCGTTTAACGATACGGGTCCCGTTGGAATTCACTATACTCGTGATTATTCGGTCAGATAAGGGAGGAGAATTGATATCATACATGATTTGCGATTCAATATGGTTCCTATATCTAACGGGACGGGTTTCCATATCGAGCAACATATAACGATGACACTCTTTTTTATCGAGCAATTCCTATTTGAATATCTCTGAATCGAGCCGGGACTGTGCCATGTCCGACCAATGCTACCTGACCGGGTTCCCCTTTTCCACAATTTGGCACACCGAAGAGCTTCCAGAAATGCTTGTCACCGAGGGCATCGCAACTACGCCAAAACTCTGGCGTAATACCTGTATAGGTTGCGTTCTTGTAGACTTCGGTCAGCTTCCCCTTTTTTACCCTCTGCGCAAACTCACAACCAAATTGAAAATTTAATCGTCTGTCATCTATTGACCAAGATCTATTTGTCATCATGTATACACCGTCATCGGTATCTGCAATCATATCCTCGAGTCTCCATTGACCAGGCATTAAATTTATGTTCGTCATCCTGATGAGCGGAATTCTACCCCAGCCGTCGGCCCTCATTGCTCCGGTTGAGCTTGTCTTGACGATAGGAGCAGTCTCCCTCGAGCTCAGATAGCCAACAAATATGCCATTCTTCACAAGATAGAAGCGTTGTGCAGGAACACCTTCATCATCCCAACCGAATGTTCCGAGCCCACCTCGTGTTGTAGCATCAGCAACGATATTGACTAACTCGGATCCATACCTGAAGGTATTCAGTTTATCCAACGTTATGAAACTCGTTCCTGCATATGATGCCTCGGTTCCTAGGACCCGATCAAGCTCTGTAGGGTGACCACACGATTCATGCACCTGCAAGACCATCTGATCAGCATCAAGAATGACTGTTGTCTTCATCTGTGGACAGGGCTGTGCACTGAGCAACATCAGGCCCTCATCCCTTATTCTCTCTGCATGGTGAATAAAGTCCAGAGAGTCAATAAACTCATATCCAGCTTGACTGTAATTGTCATAAGAACGTGACTGTACCTCACCCTTATCCATGGCGTGTACCATGAGCCTGCCACCCGAAAAGGTCATCTCTTGACTGATAAGAGAACCATCAGTTGAAGCAAAATGATTCTTTGTCTTTCTAAAACCCAAGAGTCCTGTACTCACTTGTATTCTTTTATCTCGACGCATGATCTTGTCACATGCTATGAGCAACTCGATCTTTTTATCCAACGAAATCTTCATGGGATCACTCACAAATCGCGTCGAATAAGTACCCTTCTGTGGCTCCAATGAAGAAAGCAATACATCATCTGAGCCTACCATCCTAGATGCACGGGCAACACTCTGGGCATCTTTGGTCACCTTATCCGCCTCGCTCTTCTTGATGATGTTTGACGAGGAGAACCCCCATGCCGAGTCCTTTAACACTCTGACACCAAAACCAGCATCAGTGGTATGGGTGACGGCCTCTACGATACCATTCTTCACAACAATCGATTCTGCTTCAAGCTCGACAACACGCACATCACCGTAATCTACCCTTTTTGTTTTTAAATTATTGACAATTCTCTCAAGAAAATCTTTCATATATTTTCTTAAAACTAACTATAGCCAGAATTCTATAAAAATCAAGGCAGGAAGTGGGGTCAGGCTTCACATGACAGTATGAAGCCTGACCTCAAACAAACAAACAAAAAATTGACAAAAAGCCTATACCGCGATAGGGAGCTGTAAGGTAAATGTGGTACCCTGACCCTTTTTGCTCTTGACCTCAATCCTTCCATTGTGCAGGTCCATGATCTTTTTCACATACGCAAGCCCCAGACCCATACCCTCTTCCTTTCTTGAATAGAATGGGCTAAAAATCTTGTTTAATTCCTGTTCATCTATTCCTCTGCCGCTGTCGGTGATTGAGATACAAACACAATCACTATGCATGCCAACCTCGATATCAATCAAGCCCTTTGCATCTTTTATTGCTTCAATACCATTCTTCAGTAGATTTGTAACCGCCACGAGGAGAAGTTCATAATCACCAAGAAACTGTGGCATTTCTGTCTCTATTTTCTTTGAGACCTCTATGCGTTGGGGAATGGATACTTTTTGCAGTGCCTCATTGATTAGTTGCGCAAGGTCTACAGACATAAATACCGCCTTCAACGGCCTTGAATATTCCAATAACTTGGTGATTAAGTCCTCCATGGTCCGACATTCCCTCACAATATCTGATGCAGATTTTTTTCCTTTTTCGATCAGGCGCGCCAGACCAATGATCGTGCCTATGGAATTTCTAAATTCATGGGCAATATAGGACGAAAATTCAACAAGCGTCTCTTCTTTGAGTTTCATCTTCTTGAATATCTCGTTAAATGTCTCTGATACAAAATCTTCCTTCTTCATTTCAATACCCATGTCCCTCGCGAGATTTGCCACATAACGCATCGGCAGGAAGAGATTCCGTATCAAGAAGATTCCTAAGAATCCAGTGAAGAGAAGAGAGATCGTGATATAAAAAATATGCCACCTGAATATTTTGTCGTACATTACTGTATATGAGGACATCAATGAAGTATAGAGATAGAAGGGTGGTTCTGGATTGAGATAGATGAATGTATCGCCATCCTGCATGACTTCACCGAACTCCGGCATTCTCTTAAAATATATGGAGAAATCGACACGATCAGTCGAGCGAATCAGTTCCAACGGCAGCATCCGCGAATCGTAAATTCTCTGTCCCAACGTATCACTGAGAACGATATGTTGTAAATTAAAAGCGCTGCTGAGATTTTTAAACAGAGAGAAGAGCTCACTCTGGTTATCACTTGTATCAAAATAATGAGTGCACAGTGTTGCAATGGAGATGATTTTGTCTCGGTCGTAATTTATAAACTCATTCCTAAATTGTATGCTTATATATAAATTAACCAGGGCAAGAAATATGATAAGGATGATAAAGACAGTCGCTATAATGCTTATATTTCTTGGATATGAACTCTTCATCTTACTATTGTTAGCCTTCCTTTATTGCGTTCTACTTGACCACTTCCAAGAGTTTCGATCACATAGAAGTACATACCACTTACAACTTCCTCACCCTTATCATTTTTCAAGTCCCAGAATGCGCGTCGCGTTGACCGATCAATCTCAGTTGGCTCAGTATTAAGCACCCTGATCTTCTCACCAGCGATATTATAGACGGTTACCTTGAATTGTGGAAAGTGCGGCCGCAGTTCACTCGTATCAGAGGGGACATAGGAAATGATTACCTTCCTTCCCCATGAAGGTTCTCTATCTATTCTATATGGATTGGGAAAGGAATAGACTCTTCCCAAGAGGACCGGCGTGACCCAGAACGATGCAACTATTACTGAATCTACTGCGCCGATGTCATATACCCACACGCCAGTAGGATTGCCGTCATAATCAAAACTCGCCGGTCTCGACGTGTCACCAAATCCATATGCACTACTACTCCACAAATCTCCAGCATGGCCCAAGTCATTCAAGAGAAAATCTTCATCACCATCTGCCTGCATTATGCCAACCAGTGGTCGGTCTTCGCCGTCATTATTCAATCTGGAATCATCACAATGGAGAATCAGGAGCCCATTGCCAGGTAGACTCCTGTCAAAAGCGCTCTGATGTCGATTTTCCACAATGAAGTATTCGCCGCTTCCACCAGCCGGCTCCCAATCAGGTCCCTGGGGGTCTTCTAAAAGTCGATAGGCAACTGCATTGTGTGCAGCACAGGCAACTGCTTGATGTTCCAGCTTCGTGACCCCAAACCTGACTATCTCAACGGGTGAGACGAATCCGAGCTGATATTTGGACCAGGCGCACAGATGAGTCGGCGATGAACCTGGAAGACTGTCACGGTGAATCCTGCCCCACGAACCTGCTGCCATGAGACCAAACACACCAATGCCATATGTTGAACCATCACGGTCATAGAGATCAGGCAGACCAATGATGTGCCCAAATTCATGGGCAAATACGCCTACGCTCATGCGGCCAGTCTGAGTCTCGAATCGTTCAGGTTCCATTGAATAGAAGTCCACGACGACGCCATCATCTGTATTATATGGACCAGGACACCCAGTTCCTGTACTCGAGAGTTGCCATTGATGCGACCAGACATAGTGTGGATTTCCAGTCTCCTCTGCACCAGGCCCGGCGTGGACAATAAAGAGCGCGTCGACAATGCCATCGGCATCTTCGTCAAAAGCGGCAAAATTAACATCGGGATCAGCCAGACTGCATGCTGCCCAGACAATCCCCTGTACATTGTGAGGGAAATTGCCAGGGTAGAGGCCGAACGAGTCGCCTATATAATAAGGATAATCCTGCGGAGCCCTGAGCCATCGAGTGAGTTCACTCTCTCTACTGATGGTAAATCGTCCATAGGAGACCTCTGAATAGTAGTCTCTCAAAGAATTTTTCTCTTCACCATAGATGAGCGAGTCGAACTCTCCTGAGGCATAGGTATGCTCATTATCTGGGAAATCGATCAGAATGACGAGTGTCCGTTGCTCACCTACGGGTTTATCGATCCGCATTATCCCGGCATTCATGAGAGGAGGAAGCCGAGGTTGCACAATGGGTCTTCTGTCTAAATATGGATTGGGCGGCATAAGAAAGAGGGTGCATAAGAGCATTGCCATTCAGAGATTATACCTAGTGCATTGAAAATGTCAATGACTACGCATTAAGGAATCAACATACATCTCCATCAGAACAAGGCAAAAATGCCACCAACATAACCAAGCCATATGAGATCATGTATTCTTGGCAAGCCACTGCGCTACCTGAAAGGGCTACGAAAATCATCGATAGAAAACATCTATACTTAAACCTAGGTAAAGTTTTGCCCAAAGTGGGTAAAAAAATTCCATACTATACTTAAGTCTAGAACTGAATATCAAACGCAATTTCAACAGTTTTCGCCAATGGAACCTATTCTACGATACTTAAATCTAGGAGATATTTTACCTATTGCACATAAAATTACTCAATTCTATACTTAAGTCTAATTGATAGAAAAGTACCCTAATTTCAGACCGTTCTTAACGGAAAGGTGGCATAGATCTTGCTTAGAAAATAAACAGGATGAGGAGCGATCAGCATTATTTTCGGCATTTTGCCATTTCAAGAGTGCCTGTGGGTATCAGGTGTACCAAGCACAGACGACGCACTTCCCTCCTAAGGGAACCTCAAATCAGAGCAGAGCTGATAGCTACTATTGTTAATAATTTCAGTAAAATGCAAGTATATAGATATAATAAAGGTAGTGGCATTGACCGCTCAAGGAGGAACCATGAATAAGCATACAAGATCTCTGCCACCATTTTGTCCTCGCTCCCCTCAACTCTCTCATTCCTATGGCTTTACATTGGTTGAGATCCTCGTAGCGATTACCATTCTCGCAATCGGAATTCTGGCGATTTCGCAGACAACTGTTCTCGGCATGAAGACAACGAGTGTCATAAAAGATAATGCAGAGGCAAGAGAGGTGTTGGCAAAGGGGCTTGAGATTCTAAAGTTGCTTCCCTACAATGATCCACTGCTTACCAACACCTGTACTGCAGCAACACTCGATGATACTACCACAGCTTTCTATGCAGACTCATCTAATATCATAGGAAAAACAATCGGTCGCACTGTTTATGATGTGTACTGGAATGTTGCAGCTAATGTCCCAGAAGCGAACTTCAAGACTATACGAATGGCGGTTTTTAAGAAATCAGGTCGGCGTCTTATCGAGGCCGACTATGTGAAATGGAGGTAGCAATGAAGAAAGGTATGACATTGGTCGAAATGTTGGTTGCCCTAACGATAATGATGATTGTCCTTGGCGCAGTATTTTCTATCTTGAGCATTCAACAGACAAAGGCACTCAATGTAGAGACAACAGCAATTCTTCAAACCGATGCGCAAGTAGCACTCACGTTATTACGATGGGACCTTTTTATGGCTGGATATGGAATGACTATGGATGATGCGTCGATTACCAGTGATAACAGCACGGATGAGCCTGATAAGATCAAGCTACGGGGTGTTGGCCTTGGTTTTGAAGCGGACTATACTGATTGGGCACCTATTCTTCAGGGGGTACCAGGCGGCAACGAAATTTTAGTCTACAGATTTAATGACACAATGCCAGACTTCCAGGTCGGCGATATACTTATTATTGTCGACCAGCAAAAGCGACTCCTCGAATCAAATTGTGAAATCCTCGGGATTACTCCTATCACTTATGAAACTGCCGGGTTTACCATGAATGGCCTCGCGCTCACACTTAACAAGAATATCAGCGTGGGCAAAGGAAACCTCGTGTTTAGACCTGACATGAATACCTATACCAATGGCATAGAATATACCCTCGCGAACAAAAAACTCATGAGGGGCGACCACATATTTTTGGATAACGTCGAAGATGTTCAGTTTGCCTACGGCTTTGATTTAGATATGAATGGAACGATCGATGATGCTGAATGGTTTGATGATCTCACATCTGTTCCCGGTTACACACAACATCTATTTTATACACATAAAGCTGCAATACGTTCAACGTTTGTGATGCTTTCAGAAAGGGGACTAAGGGATTACACGTATCCAGCAGATGCATGTTCACTCGAAGACCATATCTACACGCTTTCAAGCTTAGACAAGAGGTATAAGAGAGAATTCGTGAGTGCCATTTCGTGGCCAAGAAATCTACAGTTCTAGGAGGAAACAATGAAAAGAATACCATTTCTGAAGAATCAGAGGGGTATTGCCCTGCTCGTCGTTCTTGGTGCAATGGTCCTCATACTCATTATTACTTCGGTTGCAATCTATGTCGTGACGCGAGGACTCAACGTCTCTGGCGGTCAGAAGAGATATCAAAGTGCATTTGAGGCGTGCGAGGGCGGCATAGAGCTCGGGCTTGCAGAGGTCAATCGTGCCTTTATAGCATCTGTTGATCCTCACACGAGCATTGTGAATATCGGCAAATACACAGTGCACGTAATTCCTGAACCACTCTTCGCTACTGCAGCAGAAGGTTCAGTCCTCAAATTTAGCCGCGGCCCCTTTGGCGTCGGGCACGGGATGTCCAGAGGAGGCGTCAACTACTACTATCGCATTCTCGCTGAATCCAGGGGAACCGGCGGCGAACGAGTAGCAATAGAGTTACAACAGAAAAAGAGGATCTTTTAAGAGGAGGATACCATGAAGAGAATTGTTATGGTGACGCTGCTCGCATTTTCATTATTGTTGGCACAGCAAATGAATGCGTTTTGCGCCTCGCCACCATTTGTTGGCGGCAAGAATAGCGTAGTCAGACCTAATATACTCATATGTCAGGATATGACCGGTAGTATGACTGACCAAACCGCTGAAGGCGACTATGGCTATGCCAATCCTGATTACAAATATGCAGGAGTCAACGCCGGTGGACAGAATTTCTTTAAAATGGATCCATTGGGACCCTATTCAGGATTTGACATAAACCAGACGTTTATGACACGCATAGACATAGCGAGGAAGGTATTAACCGGCGGCAAGGGTACCTCTATCCATAGCAAAGACACGTTGCTCTTTGAGGTCGCCCGGGAGTGGAATGGCTACACATGGCACGGCGTCATTACTACTGACTCGACTGAAAGGAGTACAGGAGCGATTCGAGAAATTGCAGACAAGGACGACGATTTCATATGGGATAGTGATGCGCCATATTTTGCGCTCCAGCAATTCAGTACATACGAGGATTTTGGTACACAAATAAAATGTGGATTTGGAGATTCATTAACAGAATTCTTTAGGGCGATCGAAACCCCCACTCCCTCTGGTTATACCTGGGTAGGCGATGCTGTATTCGAGGCAATCCACTATATACGCTTCTGCCCTCCACATTTTGGTGGCTATCAATGGCTCATAGATGAAGTGGGAACAGATGCTGATCCATGGTATGACTTTATTGGCGATGAACCTGTTTCAGTCTCCTGTCGCCCAACCTTTGTCATTGTGGTGAGCGATGGTGAATCAAATAGCGATAATCCCCAGACTTGGGCTGGCTGTAATCACCTTCCCAAAATCCCCTCACCCTATGGACCCGAATACAATGATTTCTGTCTATACAATGGTCCTGATGATATGGATGGAACACATGGCTGTGCTGATGATTATGCATACTATGCCCACATCGTTGACCTAAGACCGGATGATGACCCGCTCTATGGCATTCCAAATGATGTTGCTGAACAGACAATCACCTTTTACTCAATCTTCCTCTTTGCGAGTTCTCAGGGTGCGAATCTCTCAAAGAATATCGCCAAGTACGGCGGATTTAACGATGCCAATGGCGATAAAATGCCTGGGCCTGACGCTACAGAATGGGATAAGGATGGCGATGGTGATCCAGATAACTACTTCTACGCAGATGAGGGAAAGAAACTCGAAGATGCCTTTAAGGAGATATTCGTCAATATCATGACCTTCTCACGGATAACGAGCGCCTCTGCTGGCGCCATGACCGGGACCACACAGGGATTGAAATCCGGTGGTCTCGCCTTTCTCGCTCAATTCTATCCGCGGAGGATTGACCTCGAACTCGACCTCACCTGGATTGGGAGCATCGAAGCATTATGGCTTGATCCATATGGCTGGCTTAGGGAAGAAACACAAGGCAGGAACACACTCCATCTCAAGAATGACTATGTGGTGGACATGTTCTACTGTGTCAATCGTAACCGTGTTATGGCTGCACGATACCGGGACCCTCTTGGTCTGGGAGATGCGGCATTCTTTGAATTAATTGACACGATCCCTGCTGAGTCCCTCAATTTTGTCTGGGACGGCAGCGAACGGCTCACGAACAGAGACTATGATGATAGAACTATCTATACAAATCTCGGGGGTCTCACTCCGTTCGGTCCTGGGGACAACAGCATAGACCCACATCTCGATTACGGGAATGAATCTCAATGTGATTCACTCATCGACTACATTCGCGGACTTGACTATCCTGGTACTGACTATCGTAGTCGTCAGTTTTTCGGCAATGTCTGGAAATTGGGTGACATAATCTACTCCTCACCCCTAGCTATTGGTGCACCAACCGAGGCTTACCATATGATCTATGCAGATACTACATACTACGATTTCTGGAACAAGTATCGTGACCGACGTACTGTTGTCTATGCTGGTGCAAACGACGGGATGCTTCATGCCTTTAATTCTGGTTCGGTTACAACAAGCGAAGACCGCATCGAAGTACTCGAGATTGATGGGTTGGAGAAAGAACTCGGTACAGAACTGTGGGCGCATATCCCCTATAATGTACTTCCCCATCTCAAATGGCTTAAGGACACCTCTTATTGCCATGTCTACTACTGCGATCTCAGACCATATGCCACAGAGGCGCAAATCTTTCTTCCTGATGAAGACCATCCATATGGTTGGGGTACGATACTCGTATCTGGATTACGATTTGGTGGGAGCGAAATTGCTCTTGAGGGACAGGGCATCTATCGTTCATCGTATTCATGTTTTGATATTACCAATCCAGAAAATACAGTTGATTATCCCCGACTCTTGTGGGAATTTACGGATGAGTATTTAGGGTATACAGTATGTGTGCCTGTTTGTGTGAAGATAACTGATAGAGATGCAGGTAATAAGTGGTATTTGCTCTTCGGCTCAGGACCACAATCGCTCTATGCTGAGTGTACACAAAATGCCCGGGTATATGTTGTGGACCCATTGACCGGTGAAATCGTCCATACAATTGTAATCCCTGACGATAATACCGCGATCACAAACATCTTTTCTGCTGATTGGGGTCTGGATTATACAGTGGATCTCATCTATTTTGGAACATATGATAATGCAGGTGGCGGAAAAATCTATCGGATAAATACGCAGCAAAACACTGACCCGACAACCTGGACCCTCCACCAGGTCATTGACCTTGACAGACCAATCACTGCAGAGGGTTCAATTGCTATAGATCCGAGGGGCAATATATGGATCTATTTTGGCACAGGGAAGTACCTCTCAAACCTTGATGTTGCTGACGCTACTGTACAATTATTCATCGGTCTTAAAGACGATACGACAAAGGGAACACCGGCTTTTCCTGCCTTTACCCTTGCTGATCTGCTCGATGTTACCGATGTCTCTGTCTTTGCAGATTCGGTGGGTGGTATGGCCGGGGTGAGTAACTTTGAAGACATAGTTGCTGAAGTTAGTGCAAGGGCTGGTTGGTATCGTCGATTTACAGAAATGCCTGGAGAGAGGGTGATAAATACACCGTTGGTCTTCTCAGGTGCAATCGTCTTCACAACATTCATTCCCGGTGATACGACTGATATGACACAAGGACTGGATCTCTGTCTTGGTGGTGGAGCAGGTCCACAGTCGGGTAACCTTTGGGCGCTCTACTACCTCACAGGCACAGCATATAAACATGCAATGCTCGACATAAACCAAGAAGGGGAACGGTTGACCCATGTTCCTGTGGTCGGTGACATGCCATCAGAACCAGCGTGGTTCTTAGAAAAGCTATTTGTTCAGACTGGTGGATCATTTGGAAGAACAGAATATCAATCACCATATAATCCCTATGGCGGCATCATGTTGTGGCGTGGGCGATAAAGGAGGACACATGAAATTAATGAGATTCATTTTCATTATTGTACCCATATTCGTGGGTGCCCAGAGTGTGAGAGAAGCAACCCTTTTACAGAAAGACTATGATTGGCTTGTCGAGAACAGACAAGGTTGCGTACTTGAGATACGGGAGAATGAAATCAATTTCGAGGAACAATGGATGCGTTTTTCTGCCACAGGCATTCAAATCTCATCACGAGAAGATGTTCGTCATTCTATCGGAGCCCTTCAACCGCCATTCTGGGCGGAAGTCAGTTTCTATGGTACGGATCGTAGGGTGTTCATCAAATCAATACGTTTCTTATTGCAACTGACATATGATGAGACAGGCCACATCATTGGTGAATATACCGACAAAGAATAAAGGTCTCGCAGCAAGGAGGTGAATCACAACTCTCCCTCAAGACACTCATGCGTGCTCGAGGTTGTTGACCTTCTATGCAAATATTTTAAGATAAAAAATGAAACCCACCGCGTTACTGCCAGGAAATTGTATTGTGCTTTTATTAGTGTGGATTGTCTTTACTGGGTGCGGTGAACAGAAGAAGAGGCAGGATGAAACATCGAACACGCCTCCCTTTATCACACACGCTGAAATTCTTCCTCAAAATCCAACACTTGGATCGCGTATTCATCTACGCATTCAGGCGGGTGATAGAGAAGGTGATAATATAACATATGCTGTCAATTGGATATTGAATGAAAGGATGATCGGCACTGGTTTTGACATATATCCTACCGAGGCAGAAAAGGGTGATCATATTTATGCCGAGATCACGCCGAGTGATGGAAGGCTCACGGGTGAAACAGTGAGAACCTCGATTGTTACCATTGCAAATAGTACACCAAAGATAATGAGTGCAAGGATTACACCCGATGCGATTTTGCCATCAACAGGTGAATTGACAGTTATTGGAGATGCGATTGACCTTGATGGAGATTCATTGAGATACTTCTGCTCTTGGACTCTTGATAATAAGAAAATGACGAGTGATTCTTCGACAACACTTCAATTAGAAAACCTCGGATTGAAAAAGGGTTCTGTAATCACTACTGAGTTGTATGCATTTGACAGTACTGCTGTATCACAACCGTATACTTTAGAGATCACCGTGGTGAATTCACCACCAATCCTCAGACCAGGGTGGGATTCAATACCGTATGAACCAGACAGCATCTATTATCGCCTTCCTATTATTGACCCTGATGGAGATGAGGTACGTTTCGAAATCCTTGAGGCGCCCAACGGAATAAGAATAGATTCAACACAGGGCATCGTCTATGGCAGCGTTGCAGATACGCTGGCATTTGAGATTGTGGTCAGGGCAACGGATATCGAAGGGGCATACTTAGATGCACAATTTACCGTAACACCACCCCATAAATAAATCATCAGACACACGTTCAAAAGACTAAACATATGTAGTTTTTTACCCAATTCTGTGTGAGGCGTTACACAGAGATTCAGCCATAGGGAAAATCGACTGATATTTCGAGCCATTTTCAAAAGAACTCAGGCACAAGTGTTGCATAATAAAAACTGTAAAAGGGAGGTAGACATGACGCAAAACCGAAGAAATCTCCGCCCATCGGCGGAACCGCCTATCTCTAAAAGACGTTTCGCCCCAAAAGGTTTTACCATAATTGAGCTGATGGTTGTTATTGGTATCATTGGTATTGTCGTGGCAATTGCCCTGCCCAGTTTTACACAAATGCAGCAACGCGCACGCATCCGTGCCGGCGCCAGTGAGATCGCCCAGGACTTCAGACGGATTAGAGAGAGGGCACTCTCGACGAGCCAGACCTTCCGGATAACCAGTCCTACTGTCCGACAGTACCAGGTGCAACATCCAAATGGCACTACCTCGCTCTATAGACTCGGACAGACAACTGGTGGCAATCTTCAATTTGGTACAACGGGTGCTGCTGGTGCGCCTCCTGAGGACAACGACGGCGCTCCTGGTGGTTTTGATTTTCCCGCAGGAACCCTCAGATTTGAATCGCGGGGCACTGCTACCGCCGGTGTGGCATACATCACCGATGGCAAAGAAGATTATGCGGTCGGAGTGAACGCCCTTGGTAAGGTGAGGGTGTATAAGTATGACGGAGGAACGTGGCATTAACGGAGGAATAATGGATAAAATCTCAACAAACCTAAAATCTAAAATGAGTAACCAGCTACGCACACAAAGAACATCTGGTTTCACCCTCATTGAAATCTTGGTTTCGATCATCATTTTGAGCGTTGGTATTCTTGCGGTGAGCCAGATGACGATCATGGGGATGAGGGTCACCACCGTGACAAATCAAAGAATGTACGGTCGTACTGTCATGGCACAGGTGTTCGAAGATTTATATAACCTGCCGAGTAATGCTCCAGAGCTGCAAGACCCTGATGGCCCTGGTGATTTGGATGATGACTCACTGGGCGACCACTCAAAGACGATGAAAGACCCGACTGGTCAACGCTCCTACAATGTAGTATGGAATGTCGCAGACAATACGCCAGAGCCCGCTTTTAAAACGGTACGCATCCACGTTCTGTGGGGAGTGAAAGAGAATTGGAAGATCACCTCCGATTTGTTAAAGAGGATGTAAAGGAGGAAAGATGAAGAAAGGTATGACACTGGTCGAAGTGTTGGTTTCGCTTGTTATTTTAGCGTTTGTGCTCGGTGCAATATATACCATTCTCAATCTTCAAACCGCACGATCAGTTCAGGTACAGGAAACAACAATATTACAGACCGATGCCCAGGTTGCATTGAGCCTCTTAAAATGGGATCTCGCAACCGCCGGTCTCGCATATCCAAAAATAGACAACGCAGTACAATCCTCGAATGGCGGCGCCGGCAGTACCGATGCGATTACCTTAAGAGGTGTTGGGCTCGGCTTTGAATCTGGCCAATGCAAGTGGTCATGGCTCATGGAAGGTGCAACAAATTCAAATGTAGTTTTAACGCGTGGCTTTAAAGATGAAGATACAGTACTACACTTCAGCGTAGGAGACACCGTGGTTTTCATAGACAGGTTGCGTGAAATAATCGATCCACCTGGTGCGGTCGTCGTGCAAGCAACTGCCGTTGATTCATTTATCGACCATTTTGGCAACGTCTTTTCGGCGCAGCGTCTCACGCTCAGCAGCCCAGTGAATGCATCTGTCGGGAGAGTGGTAATCGGCTTTGTTCCTCCGATTTATGATCCGGGCATGACATTATCGATAACTAATTGGCAACTGATGAGAGGAAACGACGTGATGTTAGATAATGTAGAAGACCTACAATTTGCCTATGGTATTGACAATGACAATGATAATATCATCGATACCTGGACAGATGATATCCCACAATTTGCAACACAGGGCAGAAAGTGGGCTATTCGCTACACCATGGTTGTCACCTCTCAAGGAATCGGCGGCTATACTTACCCTGACAATCAAATTACCATAGAAGACCATACCTACGCCCTCACGCCCGCACAGAAGCGTCAAAAACGCGCAATCCTCTCTGGGATCATCGCACCTCAGAATCTGCAGCCATAGGAGGCTACTATGTTACTCGTGCATATGAAGCAGTTTATCACAATTTCAAAGAAAAAAGAAGGCCACAGGGGCATTGCCCTGCTCGTGGCATTAGGCACAATGATTGTCATTCTTGTTATTGGTTCTCTCTCAATCTATCTCATTACACGGGGAGTCAGAATCACCGGAGGACAGACCCGCTATGAGACTGCATATGAAGCAGCAGTAGCCTCTCTTGAAATAGGCAAGGCGCGCGCAGAGTATCTCAGTCAACAGCCAGGTATTATGGATACGACAGAGATCATACGAATTGGCAAGTATGATGCTAAGATACTCGTTGAGAGAACCTCGACCTCTTCAATCGTCGCATCAGGAACAGCAATGAAGTTTGCCCGAGCAATCGCAGGCCCTGGTGCAACACCATCATATGGTAGTTACAGAACATACTACATAAAGGCGCATGCACAATCAACGAGCAAAACCAATGAACAGGTGATGCTTGAGATTTTGCAGCGTTATACTGTCTTTTCTGACTAGATAGGAGGACAAAATGATACAAGTATTCAAAAATATCAAAAGTTTAGTCTTAATCCTCGTGTTGCTAAGCTTTGTCTCAGTTGCGTTTGCGAAAAAACCACCAAAACCACCAACACCAGGCACCAATCCATACTGTTGTGCACCTCCATTTCTTTGGGGGATTGTCAAACCGAATATCGTCGTCATGCTACAGTTAAATGAGAGTATGTATCGCCGTGCGAGTGCCTCAGTCAACAATGGTCAATACGACTCCACACGCTACTACTACGGTTACTTTAATCCAGACAATTTCTACGGTCCTACTGGTGGCCAGGGTTTTGAACTAGGAGACCAGATATCAGGTAATATACTGAACTGGGCAATGATGAGCCGCCTTGATTGCGCGCGCAGGGCCCTGTTTGCTGGTAAGGGAGAGCCGAGTTCACAGATCGTCAAGAACAAACTACACGCAGAAGGAGGTCCAGATGGCCTCATAAATTCTGCCTGGCCCTGTACGCTCATCTACATGGGTACTGTGCCTCCTTGTACTGTTGTATTCTCAAAACCGTCTCTAACCCAAATAAAACTGGAATTCAAAGGAGGCAGTATCGGTGGATTGCTAGACTTCACAGAGCAAACCACTATCAGGTACGACACTGACCCAGATCCATATAATGATGATCATCGTGGCATAACGCACATATTTGGTGACCGTAATGACGATAACAAGTGGGACGAAGATGCTCCGAGAATGGGGCTCATATTCTTTAGCGATGACTGGGGAGAGAAGGTAATGAAGGATGTGATTGAGAGCGAGCAGGCACCATCTATCGAAGATTTTGTCAACAAGATAAACAACAATGCTCCCGCAGGGCAGTTTGCCAATCCTGGAAGGGCAATCTTTGAGGCAATCCACTACCTGAAATATACCTCTAGCCCCCACTTCGATAATCAAAATTATGACTACCATGGTCCTGGTACAAAGTGGGACCCCTGGTATACCTATAAGAGCCCTGAGCCGGTCTATTGTCGAGAGTGTTTTCTCATTCTGCTTGGTGACGGCGAGGCACATGCCGATCATCCTTCAGTAGGCGGTTGCGGACATCTGCCAGCTGGTCCATTTCCCCGACCGTTCTATGATTATGATAATGACGGCAATGCATCTGACAATGTGAACGCTGCAGACCCCACAGGCATGCACAATCCTGCAGACGACTATGCCTTGTACGGACATGTCACTGACCTCAGAGATGATTTGCAGGACATTAACAATATAAACGTATATACACTCTTGGCTTTTGGTTCCAATGATGCACTCTACAAGGATATTGCCAAGAATGGCGGGTTCAAGGATCTGAATGGCGATAACATGCCAGGACCGAGTCAAGCAGAGTGGGATAAAAATGCGGATGGCATACCTGATAACTTCTTTATGGCAAGCGATGGGTATGAACTTGAGCAGGCAATGGCCCAGATTCTTGCAAGCATCCTCACCAAGGTCAATTCTGGGAGCGGTGTTGCTGTCATGACGACAGGATATAAAGGCGGCGGCTCAACTGTCCAATCACAGTTCTACCCTCGGAAAAACTTCCCTACCGGCGAAACAGTAAACTGGACTGGAAACACCCACAGTCTCTGGCTCGACCCCTATGGCTGGATAAGAGAAGATACTGAGAAAGATGCATCACTACACCTGCAAAACGATTATGTAATCAGTATGGAATGGGAACCAAGCCTACAGAATGTTATCATTACCCGATTACGTGATCAGAATGGCACCGGTGACCCGAGTCAATTCGATACGGTTGAGACAGTTGCCATTGAACAACTCCAGCCGGTCTGGGAGGCTGGCACATGGCTCTGGAATGCTGACGCTGGAGACCGTAATATCACTGCCTTTGTTGATGCAAACTGGAATGGCCTTGTCGAAGCGGGTGAGATGAGAGATTTTGTGCCTGCAAACGCAGCGCTCCTGAAATCATACCTCGGTGTCGCGACTGTTGATGCTGCTGATACCACAATTCAATATGTACGTGGCACTGATTTTCCGAATCTGAGGACGAGGATGGCAGACGGCAAGGTCTGGAAACTCGGCGACATCATCAGTTCAGGTGCAGTTGCCGTCCAACCCGCAATCGAGCGTTACGACTTTATCTATGGCGATGAATCCTATGTTGCATATCTGGATAGCTGTAGAAACCGAATGGGTGTCGTCTATACTGGTGCTAATGATGGTATGCTCCACTGTTTTAATAGTGGGAAGAGAGTCGACCTACCAGAACGTGTAAAACCATTTCAACTCGACCCAGCTGGCTATGCATTGGGTGAGGAACTCTGGGCAGTCATTCCCTTTAACCTCCTGCCCCATCTCAAGTGGCTCCAAGACCCTGAATATTGCCATGTATATTATGTTGACCTTAAACCCTATATGACCGATGCACAGGTCTTTGCTGATGACGGCACGCATCCCAATGGTTGGGGTACGATTCTCATAGGTGGTATGAAGATCGGCGGTCTCCCCATTAAGAACGACATAGATACCTGCAAGTCAGCATACTTTGCAATTGATGTGACCGACCCAGAATCACCACGATATCTATGGGAGTTCACTGAACGCGATCTCAATCTGACAGTATGCTATCCTACAGTAATAAAGGTGAAAGATTCATGGTATCTCGTCTTTGGCTCTGGTCCTGAGACATGTTCAGGCGAGTGCGCTGCTGGTGTCAGAGCGAACGTCTATGTACTCGATCTGGCAACTGGAACCCTCCTCAAAAAATGGGAATTCCCAGACGACAAATCATTCATTGCAGATATCTTCGGTGTTGACTGGGGAATGGACTACACGGTCGACCGCATCTATTTTGGCGACTGCATCTATGACATTACCAAGCCTAGTAATTGGGGCGGCAAGATCTATCGAATTGATACCAATGACGAAACCGATCCAAATAATTGGGACACGAGCTTTGTCTTCGATATGGAACGACCAATAACAGCAGAAGGAACCGTTGCGACCGACGACTACAATCATCTCTGGGTATACTTTGGAAGCGGCAGATTCTTCTCAGAAGCTGATGAAACGGATCTGACAACGCAGCGTTATATTGGAATACGCGAAGACACCACGCGTGCCGCAACTGTCGCAGGATTGTATGATGCGACCGGTGTGGCAGTTGATACGAATAACGTGGTCCACTACCCAGGTGGTAGTACTTCATCATTTGATGCCTTGATTGAGATGGTCAATGATCATGGCGGCTGGTGGCGCGGGTTGACCGGGCTCGGCGAGCGAAATGTCAGCAGCTCGCTTGTCTTTGGCGGTGCTGTCCTGTTCACGACATACCTCCCAGAAACTGACATCTGTTCGTATGGTGGACAAGGTAGACTCTATGCATTGTTCTACCGAACCGGAACAGCCCACATCAATCCGGAATTCTTAATAGCCGAGGATACACTGTATCACCCGACCTATCTTGACGTTGGTCAGGGTATGCCGTCAGAGCCAAGTCTCTATGTGACTGGTGATCAGATCAAGGTCTTTATCCAGGCAGCAGGAGGTATTGTCTCACCAGAAACCGGAATTCCTGGTCTACCAAAATCAGGCGTCATCATGTGGAAAGGAAGATAATAATCTTTGCTCAACGCAGCAGGGTGAGGTCAGGTCTTCGTAATTCTACGAAGACCTCCCCCCTGAAGCACTCTACTCAGATATCCTAGTATGCGATTTCCCCTGTCAGAGTTCATGGCATGAAGATTCTGCAATCGTGTGTATACTTGACTTTTTTTCGATTCTATCTATAGTTATGCCGAGGAGGTAAATGTGAAAATTGTTGCCACAACGTTCTTTGCTTTCTTTATTATACTATTCTTAATTGAGTGTGGTAAAAAGAAAGAAGAAAAGGGTATTACCAACAATCCACCTGTAGTAACCGAAGTAACACTATTACCTTTACAGCCAACAGTCCAGACTGAGATTAAGGCACGCATCCTCAGTTCTGACAAAGAGGGTGATCCAATTACCTATCAAATAAAGTGGTTTGTTAATGGAACAGAGATTGGAGAAGGAATGTCGTTTTCATACGACGAGGTAGAGAAGGGTGATAAAATCTTTGCTGAGGTGACACCCTATGATGGTAAAGACTACGGAAAGACAGTCAGGACAGATGAAATAACAATTGGTGGTTTGCCACCAAAGATTCTATCCCTTCAGATTGCACCAGAATCACTCTTTGTGACGACACCCCAGGTAGTCGTGACCGCTCTGGCTGAAGATCCAGACAAGGATTCATTGAGAATGATCATATACTGGTTAGTCAATAATGAAGTCATTTTCGACACCTCAACGACACTCGAACTCAAGAAATATGACCTCAAGAAAAATGATAGGGTCACAGGCTCTGCCTTTGCTGATGATGGCGAGTTCAGGTCTGAGCCTTTCCCGTTTGAACTGATCATCGCCAATGCCCCACCAGTCTTCAAGACGCAGACAGACTCGGTGAAATGTGCGCCAGAGAGTATCTATTATCCCCTGCAGATTATCGACCCAGATAATGATCCTCTCTCCTTCGAGATTCTCGAGGCTCCCTCGGGAATACAGATTGACCGAGAGAAGGGTATTATTTATGGAAGTGCTGCAGAAACAAAGACGTTTGAGATTAAGATTCGTGCAACAGACAGTGACGGCGCTTACCTAGATGCGCAATTCACCATAACCACTCCGTAACGCCGCTTTACTTATCTTCCCTAATTAATTAGTTTACATTTCATGCACGGCATGAAATGTAAACT
>SMTZ1_10000259_pt1 | contig 46902 bp, 46 predicted proteins | sample DeeMarSWOR136_30_FD_25667 | JGI IMG/M metagenome (IMG submission 25667) | reverse complement strand
AGACAGGGAGTATTGGAGTATTGGAATGATGCCTGCCTACCGCAGGCAGGGATTAATGGGTTATAATAAGAAAAATTTAACCAGAGGCATAGAGAATGGAAGAAGAGTTTTTGGTCTATTTAAGGCCCACTGCTATTATCGATAGTGACGATCAGCGTGTTCGAGATTTTGCGATGGATGTGCTGGCTGGGAGCAAGGATCCTGTAGAAAGAGCGGTGAAGCTCTACCTGGCTGCCCGTGATAACATCCTCTATGACCCTTACTCTCCCTTCTATTTTCCCGAACACTACCGGGCGAGTTATGTATTGAAACGGGGGAGAAGCTTCTGCGTTCCCAAGGCGTCTCTTCTCTGTGCCCTGGGAAGGGCTTCCGGGATTCCTTCCCGGATCGGGCTTGCAGATGTCGTCAACCATCTTGCTACAAAGCAGCTCATTGATTTTATCGGAAGCAACCTTTTCGTCTATCATGGCTTTGTGGAATTCTATTTAGAAGAGAAATGGGTGAAAGCCACACCCGCCTTCAACAGCACCCTTTGTGATAGACATAACGTCCCCTCCCTCGAATTCAACGGTCGCGAAGACTCCCTTTTTCAGCCCTATAACTTGGAGAATGAAAAATTCATGGAATATGTCAAATTCCACGGAATCTATGCCGATGTGCCCGTGGATGAGATTGTCGTCGGTTGGAAAAAGGCTTACGGGGAGGAGCGTGTTCAAACCTGGATCCAGAGGTTTGAAGAGGAAGGGGAGCGAAGTCTTTCTGATTTTGAGAAGGAGGATATTCTCGTCGAGTAGGCTAAAGGAATTCCTTGAAATCTCACCCGAAATTAGGTATGGTGGTTACACTGATAAGGAGGGGGAATCAAGGATGTCTCAAAAAAAGATCTCTGAAATCCTGAAGCTCGTTGAATTTCTTAATGAAGAGGTGAAAGAAGTTTCAAAGAAATTGAGCCGCGTGACCCCCAAAGAGGTAAGCGAAAAGCTGGGGGCCTTAGCACTCCTCAGAGAAAAGATTCTCAACCTGCCCGTCGATCTTCCGCCGGATCTGGAAAAGAGCTTCATAGAGCTCTATCCCGCCATCGACAAATTAAGGCAAAAACCGTCCTAATTTCCGCATAGAGCATGGGGCATAGCGCCAAGCGTTTTGACCCAACTTTGTTCCCTTTCTGATAAACTCTATGCGCCCTGCTCCTGGCCCTATGCCTTTTTAGTAGAATGCAAGACTCGCAAAGGTGACGACCGAATGGTTATCTGGAGTGAAAGCCTGGCCATACTTCAGAAGCTGACCTTCCCTGGCTTCCATGGTCTTAAGCAGGGTGTAGATGGCCGGCAGACCACAGATTCTCCGTCGATCCCTCTCCCTAGAAATTGACGAAAAGAAGCCTTCCCCATCCATTTTCTCCACATATTCCAGCATGCCCTGATCTTCTTCCGCAAGAATTCGTAAATCATATTCCCCGATTCCTTCCCGGTCTCCAAATTGGAGGCCCATGTGGGCAAGGTCGGCACTGGCAACGTAACAGACTTTTCGACCTAGGAACGAAACAGATTCGTTCAGGGCTTCAATGAACTGCTGAAAAGATTTCTCCTCCATGGGGGAAATCCCTCTTTCAATGGCATCATGGAATGACCCGCACAGAATGGGGACGACCCTCAAAGGAGCAGGGTCTGGGTAAAGATACCGGAGGAAGACACACTGGAATTCAACAGAATGCTCGCTTCGGTGAACCCCCTCTTCTTTGAAGAGATCCTCATGATGTCGCGATTGGATGGCATCGACGAGTTCCCCATCCACGGGCAAAGGCCCCAGGGGAGTCAAAAAATCCTTTCGGGTAAGACAAAAAGGCTTTTCGGTGAAGGCATGGGCCGTTCCGAAGATGATGAAGCAATCGGAGGAACTTCTCTCCCATATTTCCCTGTGGGCGAAGGCATAACATACCCCTCCCCTCTGGAAATCGATGTGGGGGACAACCACTCCTTTCAGGCCATTTGTTTCCTTCTTCTCTTTGAGGGGGCCCGGGCCTTCGGGGCTATTGAAATAACCTTCCAGTTGAACGCGCAATCGCTCCGGGTCTTTTTCATAACTCTTCCCGGCAAAGGCTGCCTCCCTGACGGAGGCCGCCCTAAAACGCTCCTCCATCTGTTTCAGAGCCCCCTGAAATCGCTCCCCTTCCAAAAAGAGGTTCTCTTCCAGTTGCTCGATGATCTCCTGAATCTTCTCCGAATAAAGAAATTGACCGAATTTTCTCATATATTCCGTCTGAATATCCAGGATGGAATGCTGGCCGTCAAAAAAGGAAACGATGAAATAGACGGAAGGTGTTAAAAAGAGGGCTGACTCACTGATATTTAGGGGATCCTGGAGACAGACCAGGGTTTGACCCGACATCTGGGCGGGAAAGATATTCACACTACGAAGTCTCGGGAAATCCACCTATCACCGAAATAAGATAAATTGATGAAATGGTAAAAAGTAAAAAACCATAGAAAACGTCATGCTGAACCTTGTGCCGAACTCGTTTCGGTATTGGTTTAGCATCTCGGTTTGTCCATAGGGTGAGATCCTGAAATCGTTAGATCGAATTCGATAGACCCTGAACTTGTTTCAGGGCAAGGTTCAGGACCTGGTTCAGGATGACAGCCTAACAGCTTTCAAATATCTTTGGCTGGAATTATTTTGGATATTGATGCTTGGAATTCAAAGAGATGATTTATTCTTGCGATCCGACGTTTATCCCATGGCGGTGCTCATGGTCCCCCGTTCGGTGCTTAGGGATTCCGGATGCTTCAGAGCGAGCTCAATGGCTTCATCCATCTTCTGGATAAATCTGAAATTCATCTGATTTCGAATGTGCTCCGGAATCTCTTCCAAGTCTTTTTCATTCTTCTTGGGAAGGATGATGGTTTTGATCCCTGCCCGCATTCCGGCTAAGACTTTTTCCTTAATCCCTCCCACGGGGAGGACCAGCCCCCTTAAGGTGATCTCTCCGGTCATGGCGACATCGCTCCGGACAGGGGTATTCGTTAAGAGGGAGGTCAACGCAACAAACATGGTGACTCCGGCAGAGGGCCCATCCTTTGGAATGGCGCCTGCCGGCACATGAATGTGGATGTCGTTCTTCGCAAAAAAGTCCTCCTCAATCCCCAGTTCCTTCGATTTGGTACGGACATAGGCCAACGCCGCCTGAGCTGACTCCTTCATCACATCGCCTAGTTGACCGGTCAGGGTTAATCCTTTCTCCCCCCTCATTTTAGTAGCCTCGACAAAGATGATATCCCCTCCGGTAGGCGTCCACGCCAGACCCGTCGCCACACCCGGATCAGATGTCCGTTCAGCCACTTCGGGGAAAAATTTCACCGGTCCTAGAAATTTGTGCAGCAGATCCGCATCAACGACCACCTTCTCTGTAATTCCCCGGGCCACATCTTTGGCCACGCCACGGCAGATAGCGGCGATCTCCCTCTCCAAATTTCTAACCCCTGCTTCCCGTGTATAGGAAGTGATGATTGTCTGTAACGCACTGTCCTCAAATTCAATAAAGTCGGAGGTCAATCCATGCTCAGCAATCTGTTTAGGAATCAGAAATTGCTTGGCGATCATCATCTTTTGATCTTCACTGTATCCGGGGAGTTCGAGCGTCTCCATTCGATCCCTGAGGGCGGGAGGAATGGTATCGAGCACATTGGCGGTGGTGATGAACATCACCTTCGAAAGGTCGAAGGGAACATCGATATAGTGATCCGAAAAGGAGAAGTTTTGCTCAGGATCCAAGACCTCCAGAAGTGCAGAAGAGGGATCCCCTCGGAAATCCATTCCGATCTTATCGACTTCGTCCAGCATGAAGATCGGGTTATTCGATCCTGACTTTTTGATCCCCTGGATGATCCGGCCTGGAAGGGCACCCACATAGGTCCGTCGGTGACCCCGAATCTCAGCTTCATCCCGGACCCCACCCAGAGAGATCCGCATGAACTTTCGGCCCATGGTCCGTGCGATCGATTTACCCAGAGAGGTCTTTCCAACCCCTGGTGGGCCGACGAAGCAGAGGATAGGTCCCTTCATGTTGGCTTTCAGTTTCCTGACAGCCAGATATTCCAAGATTCGTTTTTTTACTTTCTCCAGATCGTAATGGTCTTCATCCAAGATCTTCTGGCCATTGTCAATATCGAGGTTGTCCTCTGTTGTTTCAGACCAAGGAAGCTCAACAAGCCAATCCAGGTAAGTCCTGGCAACGGTATACTCTGCGGAGGCTGGGGGGATTTTCCCCAGGCGATCCAGCTCCTTCTCGGCTGCGGTGAGGGCCTCTGGAGGCATTTTGGCCTTTTTGATCTTATCACGGAGTTCCTTGATTTCTGTGGAATGATCGTCCAGTTCTCCCAGTTCTTTCTTGATTGCCTTCATCTGTTCCCGGAGGTAATACTCCCTCTGAGTCCGATCCATATCCTCCTTGACCTGAGATTGTATCTTATTTCCGAGTTCCAAGACTTGAATCTCTTTGTTGAGGTGGAGATGCACCTTGGTCAGACGTTCCTTGACCTCGAAGGTCTCCAGAATGGCCTGTTTCTCAGCCGTTGAAATATTAAGATTGGATGCGATCAGGTCCGAAAGAATAGCAGGTGACTTGATGTTATTGACCATGGTCCCCAGCTCAGCGGTCAGATAGGGAGCGAGTTCCACAGCCCTCTGGAACAGGTTCTTTAAATTCATCACCAGGGCGTCTATTTCCACCCCTGGCGAAAAGTTTTCTTCAATCGTGTCACACTTCACTCTGAAATACGGATCCTTCTGAACATATTCTTTGACTTTTATCCTGGACACTCCTTGGACAATCACCCGCTGGCTTCCATCCAGTTCACGAATCATCCTAAGGATTAAAGCGGCTACTCCAACAGAGTAAAGATCACCTTCCTTGGGTTCTTCGATCTCAGACCGCTTCTGGGTGATGACCCCGATGATGCGATCACCGTCCATGGCGTCATCGATCAACTTCACGGATTTTTTTCTTCCCACCATGATAGGAAGAATCAAGTCGGGATAAAGAACCGTTCCCCGTAGAGGAAGTATAGGGAGCTCGTTGGGAACGACAATCTTTTCTTCCTTCCCCTTTTCTTCTTTATCGGTTCCACCCCTCGGTAAAAAAATCATCATCTCCTCCAAGGCAAGACTGAATCAGACGTTACCTATATGTTAATCACTAACTCCCTGCCTGTCAATGCTTCCCATCTGACCAATCTTAATAGACTTTTTATTAAAATGTTCCCTCTACTCCTTTTAAAAAAGAGGGTATCAGATCAAACCGGTTCTCCAGAATAGGGCTTCCCACAAATATTACAGACCCCCTGCTGATTGATCACACCAACACAATTCCCGTCACTGCATAGTTTCCTTTCAGAGAAATCGGAGAAATCGGACTCCTCTTCCTTAGGAGGGACTGGATGACCGCACCAGCAGCAGTAAAGACTATTCTCAGGTATCTCTCCACCGCAATCTAAGCAGGGGATGGAAGGGAACGTCTCGTTACAGCGGGGACACTTCATCTACTCCTCCTCAAAATTTAGACTTTTGATAAACCGTTCAATCTCCCGTTTATTCCGCCTCAGTTCATGGAGAAATTTCCGGGTCCCCTCGTCAGGGAAGAGGTGGTTGAGGTCGTAATCCCTCCCCGGGAAGAGGACATTGAGATCCACCTCTTTCTTCTTCTCCTCTTCAGCTTGGACCTCTGGTGATTGACCTTCCCGCTCGTCCATATTGATTCAATTCTATATAGGATAGCGTCCCTGCTTTGTCAACCCTCTCCTCCAATGCGGATTGCAGATTGCGCCTGCCTGCCGGCAGGCAGGGAATGCGGAATGAAAACCTGGGATAATCAGTTCATCTCTTATATTGAATGGTTCTTACTCCGCAATCCGAATTCCGAAATCCGCATTTGGCTTGCCATACTGTAACTGGTACAGCCTGTAATAGAGACCCTTTCTGGCCATCAGTTCCGTGTGAGTCCCCATCTCCCGCACTCTCCCTTTGTGGAGAAGGACAATCTGATCGGCATGCTGAATCGTAGAGAGCCGATGGGCAATCACAATGGACGTCCTCCCCTTGAGCAATTGGGTTAAGCCTTCCTGAATCAACCTCTCGGTTTCCGGATCGACATGGGAAGTGGCTTCATCGAGCACGAGGATTTTCGGGTTGGTATAGAGAGCTCTTGCAAAAGCCAGTAATTGCCTCTCCCCCGCAGATAATTCCTCCCCGCCCTCGCCCACCTTGGTATGATAACCTAAGCGCAACCGCCGAACAAATTTGTCTGCATTGACCAGCCGTGCCACCTCTTTTACTCTCTCCCCATCCATCCTCCGATCTCCCAACCGAATATTCTCCTCTATATCCCCGGCGAAGAGGAAGGTATCTTGCATGACCAATCCAATCTGTGACCGGAGGTGAGCAAGATCCCTTTCGCGAACATCGACTCCATCAAGAAGGATGGCTCCCTCCTCTACCTCATAGAATCTTTCGAGAAGATGGAGCAGTGAGGTCTTCCCTGCACCGGTGGCCCCAACGATGGCAACCGTCTCTCCTTCTCGGACTGAAAAGGAGACCTCCTGAAGCACTTTGTCTTCTCCATTGTATGAGAAAGAGACTCGACGAAATTCGATATTCCCCCTGATTTCATCTCGTTTGGGTAAAAGGGGTCCAAAAAATCTGTCGTCCCGGTCAAGTAAGGAATAGACCCTCTCCAGAGAGGCCATGGCGGACTGGAGGATATTATACTTCTCCGAAAGGTCCCGAATGGGCTGGAAGAACATCCGGATGTATGAAAGAAAAGCAACGAGACTTCCCAGGGTGATCCTCTCCTGAATCACCTTCCCTCCTCCGTACCAGATGAGGAGGCCAATGGCCCCAGAGCTCAAGATTTCTACGAGCGGGACGAAAAAAGCATAGATGGAGATCTGCCTCATATTGGCCAGATAATAGGCCTCGTTAATCTTCTGAAACCGCCGGCCATTCTCCTCCTCCCTTTGGAAGAGTCGGACCACCTTGATGCCTGAGAGATTTTCCTGAAGGAATGCATTCATCTGGGCGATTTTCACACGGATCTCGCGAAAGGCATCTCTTGCCTGACGGCTGAAGAAAAGCGTGGTGATGAAAATCAGAGGGAGGACGGAAAATGAGACCAAGGCCAGCTCTCGATTCAAGTAAAGGAGAATGATGATGATCCCGAAGAGCAGGAGGATGTCTTTGAAAAGGTTGATCAGGACCGAAGTGAACATTTCGTGAATATTATGGATATCGTTGGTCAGCCGGGTCACCAGTCTTCCGATGGGATTCTTATCGAAAAAAGAGACGGAGAGGGATTGGAGATGGGAGAAGACCTTCATCCGGAGATCATGCATCATCCGTTGTCCTGCTACTTCCATGGCATAGACCTGAAAGAAATTTAATCCGAAATGGAAGACCAGGATGACCAGCACAAGGAGGGCGATATGAAATACCCCGCTCACATCTCTGCCCCTCAGGATGAGGAGATCCTTCTTCTGGATCTCTTTCATTTGCTCGAAGGATATGAACCAGTAAGATCCGCTCTGCTCGAAGAGGGAAGGATACTCCTTCAATAACGCTTTCTCCTCCGGTCGCTCAGGGATGAAAAGATAGAATCGGTTCTCTAAAAGGAGGCCAGATTTTTGAAAAAGAGCCACTTCTTTTCCATCTAGGGATTTCAATCCAGCCGGTGGGAGCAGGTATTTTCCCTTCTCCGTCATGGGGATCAGGTTCTTACCCACACGACTCAACAGGCGCCCCTCCTCTGGCGACCCGTCTCCTTTGAGGACAACTTGCCTTGCAGAAGGGATGACATAACGGTCGATTGCCTCTTTGGTGAGATAGGGAATGAAAAGGTCAAGGGCGGCCATGATCAGAACGAAGAGGAGGGACACAGCCATCAGTAACCAGTGGGGACGCAGAAACACCCACAGCCTGCCCATCAACTTAAGGTCGTAAGGCTTTCCCAATTGGCCTTCTTCCATGTAACCAAAGTCTGCGTACATAGCTTTACATCCCTGAGTCCCAAACGCTTGTGAGTGCTCCAAATATTACAAAGGTTTGGGTCGAGGCTCTGCTAAATTCCAATCACCAAATCCCCTGCCTACTGGCCCCGGTCCCGACCGAGCCTGCCTGCCGGCAGGCAGGCTCCAAATAAATCCCAATCACCAATAATCAAACAGCCTTTTGGTCATTGGAATTTGGATATTGGTGATTATTTGGGTATTGGTGCTCGGATATTGGTTATTGTCTCACCTCTCTCTTTCCAACTCTTCTTCCAACTCCCTCTGCCAATAAAGGTTCGCATAGACTCCCCCTTGAGCAAGAAGGGTGGCGTGGGTTCCAGTCTCCACCACCTTGCCTTCGTCGAGGACGACGATCCGATCTGCCTTGCGGAGGGGAGCGATTCTATGAGTGATGAGGATGGTCGTTTTCCCACTGAGGAACCGTTCCAATCCCTCCAGGATCCTCTCCTCCGTCTGGATGTCGACTGAAGAGAGGGCATCGTCCAAGATGAAAATGGGTGGATTGATCATAATGGCTCTGGCAATGGCAACCCTCTGCCTCTGGCCTCCAGAGAGGGTGATCCCTTTCTCACCGATCACGGTATTCATCCCTTCTGGAAATTCCATGATCTCATCGTAAATCTGTGCGATCCGAGCTGCCTCTTCAATCTCTTGGTCCGTGGCCTCGCACTTTCCAAAGGCGATATTTTCCCGGAGGGTATCTGAAAAAAGGTAGGTCTCCTGGGGGACATAACCGATCGATTTTCTCAACGCTTTAAGAGGAAGACGATGAATCTCAGTCCCGTCAATATAGAGAGCGCCTTGAGGAGGCTCCAAAATCCGGGACAGAAGATTGCACAGGACTGTCTTCCCAGATCCGGTCCTCCCTACGATCACCATTCTCTCTCCTTCGGAGAGGGTCAGTTGGATGTCCTGAAGGATGGGTGACCCTCCATTTCCCCCAGAAAAGGTCAGCCCCTTGATCTCGATTCTACCCTTCAATGCCTCAACCGCCATCACCTCTGGACCATCGGAGATCTCGGGGACCTCTTTGAAGATCTTATTCAACCGATCCATAGACGCAGCGCCCCGCTGGATAACGTTGATAGCCCACCCCAGAGCCATCATGGGCCACGCGAGCAATCCAAGGTAGCTCATAAAGGCAACGAAATCGCCAGTGGAAATCGATTGGAAGATCGTCAGCCTGCCACCCAGATAGAGGACGATGACCATGGAGAGATTGGAAAGGAGGAGGATGACAGGGAAAAACATCCCCCACACTTTTGTCACATTCACATTCTTCAGAATATAGTCCTGACTCAATTGGGAAAGTTTCTCCTTCTCTTCCTCTTCCAGGACATAGGCCTTCACTACCCGAATCCCGGCAATCGACTCCCGGACCCTTTCGGTGAGAGAGGCGAAGGTCTTCTGCAGAACCTCGAAACGATCATGAATGATCCGGCCGAAAAAAAGGGTGATCCCAGTGATCAGGGGCATGGGAAGAATCGCATAAAGAGTCAATACGGGGCTGATATAGATCATAAAGAAGATCGTCAGCACTCCCAGAATGATCGTATCGACCAGGAAGACGATCCCCATTGACAGGGACATGCGGACGGCCTCAATATCGTTGACGGCGTGGGCCATTAAATCCCCGACCTTCATCTTGGAAAAATAGGAAGGCGAAAGGGATTGAAGGTGGAGGAAGAAGCGGTCTCTGAGGGCCTTCTCGATACGACGGGCCGCTCCGAGGAGCAAATACCTCCAGACATATCGAAACCCTCCGATGCCCAAGGCGAGCGCGAGGACCTCCCCTCCGTAGAAGAGGAGTCGCGAAGGGGGGATCGCGCCCCACGTGAGGTCATCGATGGCATGTTTGACAATTCTCGGGATAAGGAGCTGGAGGATATCGACGATGAGCAGGGCGAATAGCCCGATGAGTATCCGCCATCGGTTTTCTATTAAATCTTTCTTAAGGGATTGAAATGATTTCATTAAGATTTTTGATTAATTGCGTCTCCGTCTGTCCATTTTAATTTAATAAACCTCTTCTCAAAAAGTCAACCCTTCGACTCTCCGGCCCGATCCTTCGACTGCGCTGAGGACAAGCGGCCTGGGCTGGCTCAGCCTGCCTGCCGGTAGGCAGGGGTTGGCCCTGAGTGGCGCTTCTCGGCGCCGCCGAATGGGTCAACTGTCCGGCTCCCTTGGCCTAAAGGCCAGGGTCTCCCTTTTGTCCATCTTTGTTAAGGAAAGGGGGCGGCAATCGAAAGGGGCAGTGCTACACCTAAATTCAAAACTTGACAAACCTTAAAGATTTTGACAAACTAGGCCTCAAAAGGGATGTATGACAGACCTTAAGGCGGTACCTCCGACTCCTCTCAAAAAAAGCCTGGAGGGAATTCCAGAGGGATTAACTCCAGAAGAGGTCGAGCGTCTCCAGGAAGTTCAATCGAAGCTGACGGAATTCGTCCTTCGCATCATCCAGGCCCTCCTGAGAACCGGGTACTATACGCCGGATCATCCTGAATCGGCCAAGGCGAAAGAGGGACTCTATCAGCAGTTTCAAAGCCTCTTCGAGCGCGAGGATGAGCTTGCTTTCCTTGCGAGGGACGATCAGGACCAGAAGGAAGTTCTCATCGAGGGCATTCTGCCCGAACCCCAGCGGTTGAGCCGGATGATGATGAGGGGAATGGGGGAGCTCTACATTCCCAAATTTGTCAATTATCTGGAGCGGAAAGACCTGATCAGCCTCACCATGAAGAGCCGGATGGATCAGGGGGAATTCACCCGCTTCATCGACCTCATGAGCGACCCCTCCTTCTTGGACACCCACCGAAAAGAAGACAAAGATAGATTCATCACAGCCCTCTATCAGCAAAGCATCCACAACATCTCTTTCGTCTTCAACGAGGAAATGGTTTTCGCTCCGGATCGGGAGATGTCTTGGAGGGCGCGGGTCACGCTTTCCCGGATGAAGAAGGAATTGAAAATGATTCCCTTTTTCCAAAAAATGTCCGGCCAAGAGCTTCAAACCATTCGGAAAAGACTCCTGGAAGATGCCATTCGTCCCCTTCGAAGCCATGACCTTATCTATTCGGTCATACAGAACAGCGATCTTGCGGCCACTCCTGAGAACCGCGAGGAGATCATCGAAGACGTCCTGGTCACCTTCCTCCCCTCCCTATACTTCATCGGAACCACAAAGGTCTATCTAAGAGAACACCTCAACCTTAAAAAGCTCCAAAAAAAGGACCACTTTGAAGAGAAATCGGATCGGCTTCTTAACAAGTTCGTCGGTCGGCTCAAAGAGGTTGAAACCCAAGAGGCGGAAGATCTCCTCGAGGAATTCTTTCGAAATCAATTGGTTTCTCTTGACGACCTTCCTTCCGGATTGAGAGATAAAATCCTTCTCGAAAAATTGACAGATAAATTTCTTAAGTTTACTGAGCAATTTTACCAACAACTGGAACAGGCCAAAGACAAAGAGAGATTTATCATCATTGCAAGTTCCTTCGTAAAGATCCTACCCGAACTCATCCGGAGAGATCGATATGCAGAGATCCTAAAAATTATCGAAACGCTGAAACAGCATTTTCATAAAAAGATGATGTGGGCTCTCCTGGCCGGTCAGGTGCTGGAGGAGATTGGGAAAGGTCCCTTACCTGTGATGCTCGAAGAAAAATTTCTGACATCAAAGAAGGAGGTTCGAGCAGCGATCATTCCCATCTTTGCCGCCCTCGAGGTCGGGTCTATTCCTAACCTTCTCAACATTTTGAAAAAGGGCCAAGATCAATGGGTGAGAAAGAATGCATGCGAGGCCCTGATTCAGATTGGACCAGTGGCGGCCGTCCATCTCTTAAAAGAATTGGAAAAGCAGCAGACGTCTGTCGAAACGACCTGTGATATCCTTCGTGTTCTCGCAGAAATCAAGTCTGAACAGTGGAAAGCTCCTCTCACTAAGATCTTGAAGACGTATGTTTCTCATGAAAACCCGAAATTGAAGGAGCAGGCTCTCCATACCTTCTGCCTGGTTGGAGGGAAAGAAGGAGAAGAGATCTTTCTCTCCAGCTTCTCTGATCAGAACCTGGAAGTGCAAAAAAGAGTGGTCTGGTGTCTTGGAATGATCAAAAGCACTCGAGGGGCTGAAATGATGGTGGATATTCTCAAGCAGATCCCCAATAGTCCCTCGCGTCAAATGGACCAGCTCGAAACACAGATCTATTCCGCCCTCGGCCTCATAGGAAACTTCACGATCGAGGGGACAACGGCCGAACAAATCCTCGTCGAGATCTTAGAGAAAAGAGGGATGAAGCAATGGATGGGCCTCTTTCAGAAGAATCCTCTCTCTGAAACAGCTCTGGAAACGATCTGTATCACCTTGGGAAAGATCGGAACCGAAAGATCGATTAAGATTTTGGGGAAGATAGAGAAATCCTGTGATGACGCCCTGCTTCCCAAGATAAAGGAAGCGCTAAGGAAGATCCAAGATCGGGTCAACCTATCAAAAACTTAAGGGATAAAAAATATAGCGAAAGTCCAAAAAGGAACTCCAGAAACTTTCGCTCATCCGTTCAACATTTATTTTGCTTTTACCACATTGGTCGCCTGAGGTCCTTTGGGACCGCTGGCAATTTCGAACTCCACTTCATCGCCTGCCCGAAGAGATTTGAACCCGTCTCCCACGATTCCCGTGAAGTGAACAAAAACGTCATCTCCGCCGGGTTGTTCAATAAACCCATATCCTTTCTTTGTGTCAAACCATTTCACAAACCCTTTTAACAAGATGACCGCCCTCCTTTACCAAAACAAATTTTTATTTGCGGGATTTGATATCACTAATCCATAGCGATGTCAAGGATTTATTTAGAGAGCTCCGAAAAACTACTTTTCGCTCTCTGATTACGCAGATTTCAAAAAATGATTCCACAGATTTTTCTCTTTTTTCAATGCATCTGCAATCCATGTAATCGTATTTATAATCGGTGTAATCAGAGATTTCTGGGCTTTTCCAGAAATCCCTTCCAGGTGGCCAGGTAGACTCCCGCAAGGGTCATGGCCCCTCCGACCAGCGTGATCCAGTAGATGGGTTCGCCCAGGAAGAGAAAGGCTCCCATCAATGTTACCAGTGGCTCTAAATAGAGATACATTCCCACCGATCCCGAATCCTTTTTCTCTAGTGCCGAATACCAGAAGAGATACCCTAAACCGGAGCAAAAAATCCCCAGGAAGAGAACCCCCATCCAAGTAAGCGGAGAGAGGTGGAAAAGATCCTCCCAGCCTCCCTTGAGAATCCCCAAAGGAAGGAGTATGAGAAATCCCAATATCATGATGGCAGTGACGGAGGAAAGAGGGTTAAATCGGGATAGGAATCCCTTTCCTCCAACGGTGAAGGTGGTCCATGCGATCGCACTCGTAAAGACCAAAAGGTCCCCGAAGGTTGAAGAAAAAAGAAACACGGAAAGGGAGAAGACGCCCCTTGTGATAATGAGAAAGAGCCCGAGAAATCCGAGAAGGATCCCTGCAATTTTCCTGGCTGTAATGGCCTCGTGGAGAAAGAAGCGGGCAGCCACCGTAATCAGGATAGGATTGATCGCAATGATCCATCCGGTATTGATAGCCGAGGTGTAGATGAGTCCATAGGCTTGAAGAAGACCAAGCCCGGAGACGCCTACCGTGGCTAAAATGACGATATGAATCCAATCCCTGTAGGCAAACTGTTTGAGGAAGGTTCTGTCCCGCCGATACTGAAAGAGAAAAAGAAGGAGAGCGCCAATCGCATAGCGCAGGGTCAAAAGCATAAAGGGATGAATCTCCCTTAGCGCAATCTTTGTTGCGATGAAGGAGATCCCCCAGAAAATGATGGCCCACAAAGCTCTCCACGACACGGCTCTTTTTCCCCTTTTGGACGTAACCTCCTTTTACCACAAATGAATTGAAATTTCATCGACTCGTCCGGCATTTTCAAAATCCGCTCCCGCATGGAAAGGGGTAGGCCTCCTGATGGGCAAGAAATTGTATCTCTTTTGACTTAAATCAAGGAAGAAAACTGCCACAGGGGTTATTTATCTCTTAAAATAACAAACGGGGAGGAAAAATTTATGGCAACGAGAAAGATTGTGAGGATTGATGAGGAGAAATGTAATGGCTGTGCTCTTTGTATCCCCAATTGCGCTGAGGGCGCCCTTCAGATCATTGACGGGAAAGCAAGATTGGTCAGTGACAAGTTCTGCGATGGCCTGGGAGCCTGCTTGGGACATTGCCCCCAGGATGCCATCACCATCACGGAAAGGGAAGCAGAGGATTTTGATGAGCAAGCTGTAGAAATCCATCTCCACAAGAAAGAAGAAGTTAAAACTGAGCCTCAACCTAAACCTCAACCTGTTTTTACTGGATGTCCATCTTCAAGGGCCATGCAATTTCAAGTTCCGAAACCTCGAGTAGACTCGGGAGAGAAACGATCTTCCGTATCTCAGCTCACTCAGTGGCCTGTTCAGTTGAAACTGGTACCCGTGAATGCCCCCTATTTCCAGGATGCCAACCTCCTGGTAGCCGCTGATTGCGTTCCCTTTGCTTATCCTGAATTCCACCAGGATTTCCTGAAAGGAAAAGCCGTGGTCGTGGGTTGCCCAAAACTCGACGACATCCAGTACTATAGAGAAAAATTGACCGAGATCTTCAAGTCAAATTCCATCAAGAGCGTGACAGTTCCCTTTATGGAAGTTCCTTGCTGCTTCGGGCTGGTGAAGGCTACCGAGGATGCATTGGCTGCCTCAGGGAAAAAGATCCCCCTCAAAAAGGTCAAGGTCGGTATCCGAGGAGATATTAAACCAGAGGAAGATGAGGGGACATTACGTCGGCCTCAGCAGTTTGCCCACGCCCATTAAAAACTTCAAGGATGAGGAGACGAAGTGATAGGAAGAGGGGGACAACTTCTTCCTCTGGAGGTTGTTCGTTCAGAGAACTCTTGAGCATTTTGGTATCGAGATTGAAGAGAGGGGTTGAGAAGCAGAGGCAAGGCCTCTGCTTCATCTTGAGAAAAGGGTTCAACTTTTTCTTGAGGTCTTCGTCTGGAAGGAAGTGATCTGCTGTTCAAGCTTTTTTCCCCCACATTTTGGGCACTTCGCCTTCCCCGCACCATGATCTTTTATGCTGAGAATAACAGCAAACTTCTTTTTACATTTTGGGCAAAGATACTCATACGTGGGCATGCCCTCTCCCTCCTTTCTTGGTCAATTTGAATAGCTTCAAAAATCGTGTCACCGTCAAATCGAGATTGGATAGTAATATAAATATTTGGATGAAAGCTGTCAATAGGCAATGATCATCGAGTTCCATTCCCAACCCGCTTCTGCTCCAGCCGTTGCTTCCTGTGGCGAAGCATTTCGATCTCCCTTTCTTGATGAGATGGGGTCTGTTCCAAGGCCTGGTCTACATAGGTCATGGCCTTTTCGAAGTCCTTCCGTCGGTGCTCATGGTATTTTGCCAATTCGACATAGGGGGTAACATCCTCCCGATAGGGCCAGGTCAACATCTCCTCCCAGAGAGAGAGAGCCCTTTCCGCCTGTCCTGTCTTTTTGAAGGCCATGGAAAGCCATCTCATCACGGACCAGGTGAGCTCCTCGTCACACCGTTTCAGGGCAATCTCAAAGCAATGGATGGCCTTCTCCGGATACCCATGTTCCCAGAAAAGTCTTCCCAGCGCAAGGTGTTCGACCCCCCTTCGAGGTCGCGCGACCAGGGGGTCATGATAGACGAGATGGATCCTCCCGGCCAGGGCGACCATGGTGAGAATATCCATCTGGTTATGATAAAAAACGGGATAAATCCTCTGGGCGTCTCCGGTTTGGATGTACTCAAAATAAAGCTGGGGAATCCATTCCGATGGAATATCATCTCCCCTTTCCATCCCTAACAGCTGGGATTCAAGGGTGACGAGGCGACAGTTGTCGTAAGCTCCCTTCCAGATTTTCCGGGATGGGTAGAGGAGATCAAAGTTAGGCATCTCCCGGATTTTCGATTTCACGCGGGAGAGGATGAACCGCGTCTCGAGAAGAGGAACATCATAAAGCCTCCCATTAAAAGTGACCAAGAATTGGAAGGATCCGAGGAGGTCATTGATGACAGAGAGAGAAGCCTTTTCTTCGGAATAGTCTCTCATGAAGAATTGCAAGATCAGAAAACCATTCTCCTGGAACAAACCCAATCCCACCATGAAGGCAAAGGTCCCGGTTCCTCCGGACAGACCGGTCGTCTCGGTATCGAGGAAGAGAGCCTTCTGGAAGTCCAGCTCTCTCAGCCGTTCATCTTTCGTCAAGAGATGGGCAGGGTAAGTAGGAATGTTGAGGATTTCTGCCAAGGTCATCTCTCCATATCGAAAGTCTGGAGGGAAATATTCCTTTACACGAAAGACCTCTCCCTCAGGGGTTGAGATGACCTCTCCTCTTACCAATTGGTCCACAGGAACGATTTCTTTCTTCCGATAGACCTTCTTCGGTTCGAGGAGACGGTCGATTCTCTGTCTTAATTCCCCCCCTCCCTCACCTCGGTCTCGAGTCGTACCAACCTCCCCCACAAGGGGGGAGGGCTGGGTGGTGGGAGTTTTTGTGATGGAAGTAAGACGATTCAGCCGCTCTTTGAGATCCATGATTTTGGAAATTAATAGTTCGGAGTAATGAGTTCGGTGTTCGGAGTAATTCATCCCAATTCTTGATCTATCTTTTTCTCCAAACTCTTAACTCCGAACTCCTTACTTCAGTATTTCCTTCAGCAGTGCCAACGCCACCTCTTTCGATTTCTCTCCCACTTCTTTGATGGGTCCCACGCAGGAGGGGCACCCGTAGCCACATTCACACCGAGAAATGACCCTTTGGGCCTTTTCAAGAAGGAGGCGAGTATCATCATAAAGCTGAGGGCTGAAGCCCATTCCTCCTGGGTAGTTGTCATAGAGAAAGAGCGTAGGCTCAAAGAGGCCCAACTTCTCTTCCGAAATCTCCTCCGAGGAATTGTAGGAGGAATAGATCCCTTTCGAATCCCTAGAAAGACGAAGAAACCACTTTGCTCCCCGGTCTCCCACACAGCGATTGAGATCGCGGGGATCGCACATGAGATGAAGGGCTGCCATGGAATGGAGGGCATAACCGAGTCCCAACACCCCGTCGATCACCTCCAGGCGATTATAGGGAAGCCTTTCCACCAGAGTACTCTTAAAAGTGACCCAATAGGAGGTGGTATGGAACTGAAGGTCCGGAAGTTCTATCTTTCCATAGCCCAGATTTTCAAGGGTATAGAACTTGATCTTTTTATATCCCGCAATGCGGGTCGCCACTTTCACTTCACCATGTTCGGAGACAATGGCCTCATCGGGCCTACTCTCAAACTCTTCCAGGACCGAAACATCCGTGTAGTCGATCGCATCCGTGTAATAGTCTCCCTCCGTCTTCTTGACATAGGCTCTGCGATTGGGATAATCGAGTTTCTCCACCGTGTAGATCTCTGACTCGCAGAGGTAGACCGCTCCCTCATAAAGCGTGGTGTGGGCACTGGTGAAGTCGACTTCTGCAATGACCTCCTCTCGTAGTCGACTCTCTTCGACTTTTCTCTTGGTCATATCGACGACCACAAAGTTATCCTCTGAGGCGGACCGGAGGCTGACCTTCTCTGCAGGATAAGCGTCCTGGGTCCAATACCAATTCTCACCCTTATGATGGAGCATTCCCTTCTCTTCGAGATATCTTAACATCTCTCCCAAGTCTTCTCGACCGAACCGTTCCCCATCCCTGAATGGCAGTTCAAAAGCAGCACACTCGATATGGCTGAGCAGGATGAGGAGGTTATCCGGATTGATCAGTCCATGTTCCGGGGATCTTCCAAAGAAGTAATCCGGATTTTCGATGATGAATTGATCAAGAGGTTGGCTCCGGGCAACGAGCACCACGAGCGATTTCTCGGACCGTCTTCCTGCCCGGCCTGCTTGCTGATAGGTGCTAGCGATCGTTCCTGGATACCCTGTGATCACGCAGACGTCCAGGTCCCCGATGTCGATGCCGAGTTCCAGGGCATTGGTGGAGACGACGGCCGTCACCTCCTTCTCTCTCAATCCCTTTTCGATCTCCCTACGAACCTCGGGCAGATAACCTCCGCGATATCCTCGAACTTTCCCCTTATCCCCCAGCTTCTTTTCAAATCGATCCTTTAGATATTTGGTTAAAACCTCCACATAGAGTCGACTCGTGGCAAAGAGGATGGTTTGAATCCCCTGTTCGATGAAGGGGGAGGCCAACTGCCTGGCCGCATGGATGTGGCTCCTACGAATGCCCAATTCTTTATTGAGCACGGGTGGGTTATAGAAGACAAAGACCTTCTCCGAAGAAGGAGCTCCGCTCCGGTCGACCAAGAGGACCTCCCTCTCCAAGAGCTTTTCAGCCAATTCCTTCGGATTGGCGATAGTGGCAGAGCAGCAGATGAACTGGGGGGTTGAACCATAGAAGCGGCAGATCCGGTCTAAGCGTCTCAAGACGTTCGTCATATGGGAACCGAAGACCCCTCGATAGGTATGGAGTTCATCGATGACGATGAACTTCAGGTTCTCAAAAAAAGAGACCCACTTCGTATGATGCGGAAGGATGCCCGTGTGAAGCATATCGGGATTGGTGATCACGATATCCCCTTTGGTCCGGATGGCCTGCCGAGCATCCTGAGGGGTATCGCCATCATAGGTGTAAGTCGAAACCGGTTTCCCAAGCCTCTCGATGAGACTCTGGAGTTCAACCCTCTGGTCCTGCGAGAGTGCTTTGGTTGGAAAGAGATAAAAGGCCTTTGACTCGGGTTTAGAAAGTTTCAGGTTCAACACCGGGAGGTTATAACAGAGGGTCTTTCCGGAGGCTGTGGGAGTTACTACCACCACATCTTTCCCGTTCTGAATCGCCTCGATGGCTGCGGCCTGGTGGGAATAGAGCCGATGAATCCCCTCGTTCTCCAGGGCTTCTCTCAGAAGGGGATGCAGGGAATCTGGAAAAGGTCGGTACTCCCCCTCCCGTTTATTAAAAACTCGCACGTCGGTCAGGCAGGGAGAGATATTGCGCGACCGTTTCCAGGATTGAACGATCTCATCAATCGGCACGATCACTCTCTTCAAATTTCGAATTTCGGAATGCGGATTTCGGAATGTGAAGGTAATGACAATTTTTCACTTTGAACTTTTCACTTTCAACTGTATGTTAGATTTCTCCTGACTGATGGGCCCTCACAAAGGCCTCCACCACCTTACTATCAAACTGGACCCCTGAACATCTCTTCAACTCTTCAATGGCTTTCTCCTTCGCAAGAGCCTTTCGATAGGGTCGATCTGTTGTCATGGCATCATAGGTATCGGCGACAGCCACGATCTTCGCAATAATGGGCGTCTCCTCTCCTTTCAACCCATCCGGATAACCCTTCCCATTCATCTGTTCATGATGATATCTGACTCCTGGGATGATATCCTTCAGCTGCCGGATATGGTTGAGAATTTCCGCTCCCATTTTGGTATGGAGTTTAATGGTATTATACTCCTCAGGGCTTAAGGGCTCTGGTTTTCTCAGAATCTCATCCTCAATCCCGATCTTTCCAACATCGTGCAGAACCGCAGCAATCTTCAGGCACCTCTTATCCCATGCTTGCAACTGGAGGTGACGGGCAATGGCCATACTGTAGGAGGTTACCCTTTGCGTATGGCCCCCCGTGTAGGGATCCCGCTTCTCAATGGCATCCGCCAGGGACTCTGCGGTTTGAAAAAACATCTCTTCAAGTTCCTGGTAGAGTCGTGCATTATCCAGAGCGATGGCCACCTGATCGGCCAGAGAAACAAAGAGGGATAGGTCTTCTCGATCAAACTGCTCTCCCCTCTTTTTATTGACAGCCTCCAGAACGCCAATCACCCTTTCCTTCACCTTCACAGGAACGCAGATGATATTCCTTGTTCTAAATCCCGTCCTCCCATCTACTCCTTTGAAAAACCGCGTGTCCTTCTCGGGAGCATTGACGATCAGTGGTTTCCCGTTTTTGGCTACCCATCCTGCGATTCCTTCGCCCATACTTAAGGTAACTTTCTTTACCGTCTCCTCCTGATCCCCTAGGGCCACTTCGAAATAGAGCTGTTCCCTCCCCTCATCAATGAGGAGGAGGGAACCCACCTTTGCTTTCATCAATTGTGTAGCTGCCTCCATGGCCCGCCTCCGGACCTCCTGGTGATCCAGTGTGGAGTTTAGGATGCGACCTAGCTTAGAGAGGAGGACCAGTCTCTTCGCCTTCTCTTTAATCCCTTCCGACCTCGGTGGCCCTCGTTTTCCAACCGCCCTCTTCATCCCCTTCCTCCTTTTAGAAGAAGTTAACCAATTTTACTTTCTTTGTCATCAGAAATTTTTGAGAGCTTGCTGCCCTCTCGAAATATTTGATATTAAAATTTTTTCCTGATAATAATAAATTTAGTAAGAAGAAGCAACATGCCATTGACCACGAATAAGGATTGGCTCACTGGGGCCTAAAAGGGAGCCGATGCGGAGGGGGCTCTTAATATCGACAACCTGGAGATATAGCAGATCATCGTTTCTGGGGTGGAACCATAGTTGATATAAAGAGGAGGGGCATGGAAGAACTTTTTTGTTTAAACGCGTCATTTCACTCGTTCATAACGCTAGCATTCCATGCGGGGGGGGAGCATATAAGCTCTCAAATTTATCTGAACCAACTTCTCATCTTCTCTTTCCAATAGAGTACCCGGTGATATCGGTGGGGGTACCGGTTTTCGAGGTACGTTAAAAAACGCCTTATTGTTTTGCTACGGGAAGAGAGGATGGCTAGGCCGATCATGATGAAAAGAAATCCCTGAAGGACGGGGAGGAAAAGGCCAAGGACTCCCAACCCAACGAAAATCCACCCGATGATTAGAATTCCGATCTTTTTGAATTCATTCATGGCCGCATTGGCCTTACTATATAACAAAAGAATGACCTTTAGGCAAATTCAAATCATTCTACGGATTGAATATTTAAGCTTATTTTTCGTCAAAACAAGGTAGAAGCCCCATGGAGATGAGTGAGGCCGAGTTGATCTCCCGGTGTCAGCAAGGAGATCGGGATGCACTTAGAGAGATTTTCAATCAGTACCAAAAGAAGGTCTATCGAGTTGCCTATGGAGTCGTGAGACAGAGAGAGGAAGCCCTTGACATTGTTCAGGAAGTATTCATTAAACTTTTTCGTTCCATTCAGCACTTTAAAGGTAAATCGCATTTTTACACTTATCTCTACCGAATGACCATGAATACCGCCATTGATCATACTCGAAAGATGAAAAAGGTCCCCTCATCAAGCGTTGACGAAGATGAGGGATTCCAATTTTCAGACGATCCCGAAAAGAGACCGGATCGTATTTTTGCTCACAAGGAGTTAGAAGAAAAGGTGAGACGGGCAATGGATCAACTTTCTCCTGACCAGAAAGCAGCTCTGATCTTCAGAGAGGTCGAGGGGCTCACTTATCAGGAGATCGCTGAGGCTATGGGATGCTCCATTGGGACTGTGATGTCCCGCCTGCACTATGGGAGGAAGAGAGTCCAGGAACTCCTAAAAGATTATGTGGAAGGGGGGAGGTAGAATGAAAAGGGAATGTTCCTCCGTATCCAAGCTTCTAGATAAATATTTTGACCAAGAATTGACCCTGGAAGAGAGGTCCCTCGTCGAAGGCCATCTTCCGGATTGTCCTGCCTGCCGAAGGGCTTTGGAATCGATGGAAACCCTTCGGAATTTCATCAGAAGCCCTGTGGAAGAGGCTGTTGAGAAGGAAACCTTCCCATGGGTTTGGGAAAAGATCGAGAGAGGCATCCAGCAAAGGGAAGGTCCTGGCCTTTGGGAATCCTTGCGGGACTGGCTGAGTCTCCCTTTTCTTCTAAAAAGAAAGATTTGGATTCCTGCGGTGGCAACAGCCGTCATCCTCATACTCGTCATGGCTCCCCTTCTCTTCAAAAAAATCTCTTCCTATCCAGTTCCGTCTGTTGTAGAATACGTCGAAAGCGAGACCTACAATGTGATGATCTACCAACTTGAAAATCAAGACGTGACAGTGATCTGGCTGTTCAATGGTCCTGAGGAGGAGACCTAACCTTCATGAAGAGAATTATCATCTTGCTCGTTCTTATCTTGATCCTCTCTATCCTCTCCCTCTCAACAGCCTTCGCTCAGGTCCACACCCGAATTAGGGTGATTAAGGCTTCCAATGTCGGACAAACCATTGATCCCTCCTTAAGAGATGTTCACAGTGATCTTGGGTCTGTGTTCAATTTTACTTCCTATCAACTCCTGAGGGACAATTCGTTCAATCTCTCCCCTAACCAAACTGTTTCGATCTCTCCACGTCCGGGAATACTCATGGAGGTCACTTTGGTTGGCCAGCACAGGCCAGTGGCTGAGTTAATCATAAGAGTTATCCGTAAAGGGAAGGAAGTTCTCAACACTCAAGTAAGACTTTCGCCTCGGAGGACGGTCTTAATTGGCGGCCCGAGACTCCGGGAAGGTGTGATCATTTACGCCATTGCTGCTAACTTCTAGCCTCGTTACGATAATGTGAACATATCTCTGCCTCCCCTGACTGCCACTATGCCGTCACAGGCAGCTGTGGTCCGGGCTCATTTATCCCTTCCTCCCTTCTAACTTTCCATTGAATAAATTCACACGACTTCCGTCTATATAAGTGAATTCTGAAAGATCCAAGGGAAAGGAGGGACGTTCGATGAATAAAAAATTGATCGCAGTGGTTTTGATCTTAACCCTAATCTCCCTTTTCGCTATCACTCCGGCTGAAGCAGGTTCCAGAAAACGACCTCGATGGCAGGGTGCAGGAATCGCCCTTGGAGCACTTCTTCTAGGAGGGTTAGTGGTCCATCATTTGGCTGCCCATGCTTCTCCACCTCAAGTCACTTACGCACCACCTCCAGAACCTGAATGGGTACCTGGGCACTGGGAGATCACGCGGGAATGGGTCCCTGGAGACTGGGAAAGAGTTTGGATTCCCGGACATTATGATCGCCTAGGGAATTGGGTGGCAGGCCATACGATCAATCGCAAAACGCCGGGTCATTATGTGGAAAGAAGGGTCTGGGTAGAAGGGCATTACCGGTATCACTAAACACGAAGCATCTTTCATCCTAAGCAATAAACATCCACGCAGCCTGTTGTTGCGTGGATGTTTATTGCAGGGATATCCCTCAAAATTTGAACTCCAGGCTGAACACTACGCTTGGCCCCAGGATAAATGGCTTATCGTTTTGAGAGGGGGGGACAGAGGAGGAACCTTTTTCAAAAAAATCCCCACCCGTCTCAGGATCAATCATTTGGGTGACCACACCGAGACTTGTTTTCAGACTGAAGGTATACTTACCTCGCAAGGTGTAGAGCTCCTGGCTATTCTGAAGTTTAACAGAATAATAACTTTCTCCCCCTCCCCGGACCCCTTCTGTGATCTTCTCCAACTTAATGAATTCGATATCTTTCAGAAGAACAGACTTCTCCTGTTTATCTTTCGTGGATACAATAAGTTCCTTCGGAGAAAAATGTAAGTAGCCCTCCAGCTTCCCTCCGCTGATGTCCTTGACAACCACATAGATACTCTCCGTCACCTCCTTACCCTGGACCTGGGCTAGGGGAAAGGTGGGTAAAAAGACCAGTATCAGAAGTAAAAAGAGAAATCTAACTCTCATAAATAATATCCCACTCATTTGTAACTGGTGAATAGTTAGGCCTTTTATTGGATCTCTGGATTCACAGCCGTTATTCTTTTTTAACATATTTTTTAAGAACCTTCAATTGGTCATGGCAAATCCAAAAATCTCTCAGCATCTCCTTAAAATGTAAAAAGTAGGCTTAAACATGCTTGACAAACAGGGGGGCACCATACAAATTTAGCCTAGGGATAATTTTTGTGTTTGTTTGATTGGAGGTGTTAAAAATGAATCCTATTTTCGTTTTAGCATTCGCCATAGCAGCATTGGTCACAATAAATGGGTGCCAGAAATCGGATATTGTCCAGCAGGGGGTGAAAGGTGAAATGGTGAAGGTGGAATCCGATGTGCGGACTGCCACATTTGCAGGTGGCTGTTTTTGGTGCACGGAAGCCGATTTCGAAAAATTGCCAGGAGTTGTGAAAGTGATTTCAGGCTATACGGGAGGAGTAAAAAAGAATCCTTCCTATGCAGAGGTTTCCTCGGGGAAGACAGGGCATGTGGAGGCTGTTCAGGTCTATTATGATCCCTCCAAAATAAGCTATGAAGAACTGCTCGATAGCTTCTGGAGACATATCAATCCGACGGATGACGGCGGACAATTTGTCGATCGCGGCAATCAGTATCGTGGTGCCATCTTCTACCACGATGAAGACCAGAAACGGTTAGCGGAAAAATCCAAAGAGGCCCTAGGAAATTCCGGAAAATTCGGCAAACCAATCGTCACAGATATCCTCCCCTACACTATATTTTATGCCGCTGAGGAGTATCACCAAGACTACTACAAAAAACATTCCCTCAAATATAGTTTCTATAGGCATGGTTCTGGTCGCGATCAATTTTTGGAGAAGGTGTGGGGAAGAGATCTTGAAATCAAAGAGGGAAAGAGACAAAAAATGTATCAAAAGCCAGACGATGCTACCTTGAGAAAGAAGTTATCTCCTCTCCAGTATGACGTTACTCAAAACGAGGGGACAGAACAGCCGTTTCAGAATGAATACTGGGACAATAAGCAAGAGGGAATTTATGTTGACATCGTTTCCGGAGAGCCACTGTTCAGTTCGCTCGACAAATATGATTCCGGAACAGGCTGGCCAAGCTTCATCCGGCCCCTTGAGCCGAAAAATATTGTTGAGAAAGAAGATAGAAGTTTCTTTATGAAACGGACCGAGGTGAGGAGTAAACACGGAGATTCCCATCTCGGCCATGTCTTCAATGATGGCCCTCCCCCCACAGGGCTTCGGTACTGCATCAACTCTGCCGCATTAAGATTCATTCCCAAAGAAAACCTGCAAAAAGAGGGTTACGGAGAGTTTTTGAAACTTTTTGCCCACAAGTAAAGACCGTGATATCGGGCCTGCACTCATCATGTGCGGGCCTGATGAAGCCTCGGAGGGAATTCACCCCGATCAGGTGCAAAAAAACTGGTGGCAACAGGTAATGGCTCACTCTTCCGTGGAAACTTACTGTAATCGGGTAGGGATGTCGGAAAAAATCTTATAGCGGAAACCTCAGCTTGTCCCCAGACTATAAGAATGCCCTAACCATTGGAGGGACTGTGCAGGATTGGAGGAGCTGACCTCTGCCAGCCATGATAGTGTACCCGCTTGATAAGGTTTTTGGAGACATTCCTACCCGACTTCCCCCCCGCCTGCCTGCAGGCTGGCTTGGTCGGGACCGGGGCCGGTAGGTAGGGATGTCGCAAAACAGGCAGGGGATTTCCCCCCCGCTTCAGGAAGGCATTGCGGCAAGAGCTCCTTTCCAATTGACACACCAATGAATTTATCATATGTTCATTCGGGTTATCTCTGAAGGAGAGCCTTATGCCAGGGGCCTGTGGGCACAAATCAAAGAAAGTGGCGGACAAGAAAGTAATGAGTGTGGAAGATTTGCCCGCCCCCTATGCTGCCACCATTACAAAAAACACTCACGAAATGCTTTATGAATGTAAAGACTGCGGCGAGAAGTGGACCGAAACCAAAGTGGATACGAAATTTGACTGATTTTGCTGCTCCGATACGATTTGGATATTCCATTCTAAGTAAGGAGACATTGCATCGCCCGGGAAGTTTCCAATAAAAAATTAGTAGCCAGATTCATTCTATTCTTTTTCCTCTACCTCACTCTTGTTTTCGGATCCGCAGGAACGTTTCGCTGGCCTGAAGCTTGGATTTACCTTGTTTTGCAGTTTTCCTTTTCAATATTATTGGTAGTCTGGTTAAAGAAAAATAGTCCTCTCCTTCTGTGGGAACGAATGATCTTTTTAAGGAAATCTGCCAAAGGCTGGGATAAGGTTATTGTTCTCTTATCTATTCCTATCTCCATTGCATTATTTGTCATCTCAGGTCTTGATGTCATCAGATATCAATGGTCCCAGACACCTTCTGTCCTCAAAGCGATCGGTTTCGCAGCCATCATTGCATCTTTTGCCTTGATTTTTTTGGTCACGAGGGAGAACACCTTTCTTTCCGGAATCGTGGAGATCCAAAAAGAGAGAGGACATAAAATCATTACAACGGGTCCCTATCAATACGTCCGTCATCCGATGTATGGTGGAGTCATCGTATGGTTATTCTGCATTCCTCTCGCCCTTGGGTCACTCTATGCATTCATCCCAAGCCTCTTGATGGTTCTCCTCTTCATTCTTCGCACCTTTCTGGAGGACAAAACCTTATTGAGAGGACTTCCAGGTTACGAAGAATATACCCAAAAAGTAAGATATAGGCTTATCCCTGGCGTTTGGTAATAGGCAAACCGACCCCAGCAAAGGAGATGTTGTTAAACGCCTCAATCCTTATGGAGGATGATCCTTGTCTATGATTTAAATAAGTTCAAACAATATACGAGGGGTCTCTTTTCTTATCTGTTGAAAAAGGAGGGTTCGATGTCTTCACAGAAAGCTCTCGGCTGGAAAATCTTGTTTTTAGTTCTTTTTGCTGTATTGGTCGATTTGATCCTTCACATGCTCTTTGCCCGACGCGTTGAGTACAACTTCTCACCCAGCATTTTTATCGAAAAAGGCCTCTTCTTGCCAGCTGTAAGTATAGCGCTGTTGATTTGGTTTGGAACCCTCGCCATCATTTTTACCTTGATTCAAAATAATCTACCCGGGACCAAGGTAACGAAAGGATGGCGCTATGGCATCGCCTTTGGAGGCTTGTGCTTCTTGGCAATCATCGAGGTGAGTCTTGTCTTTGACTCTCCCCTGATGAAGGAGCTGCGTGTCTCGGCCACAGATAGCGTTTCCATCCTCCTGTTGGGATTCCTTTTGGGAAGGTTCACCGCCACGGAAGGTCAGCATCCACCAAGGCAAACCGACGGAGGGAAGATGGCCTTCATTGTCACCCCCCTTGTTTTTCTCGTTGGCCGATATGTTGGTCATATCTTTCTCCATACCCGGTCGGCATACTCGGAGAAACCGATTGCTACGTTCTTATGGACACTTGGGTTGGGTGGATGGATATCGGTCATGTATTGGCTCCTCAAAGAATTCCGTAAAGCTTCCGCAATTGTTCATGCAGTCCGATTTGGTGGCCTTGTTTTTGGGAGTTACTGGCTGATCTACAATTCATTTGCACTTTTATTCATGAAACTTTCTGGGCTAGAAGTACTGAAGCGCGTTCTTATCGACGTCTTTTTTGTATCTGTGAGCATAGGGTTCGTGAATAGACACTCCAAAGAGAAACCTGAGATGCCTAAACGTTAGTTTGGACATCTGCTTCCTCCTTGCTGAAGCGACCTATTCTTCTAATCCCTCTCATCTTAATCCTGGGGTTGGGTGGGGAAATTCCTTTTCCTATTTATCTAAGATTTTCTCAGCAAAAATGTCAGATATTGGACAAAAATTTGTTATTGGTCGATGTTTAGCATTTATTTATGATTCGACAAATTGAACAATTGCAAAGAGTTACACACAGAAAGAATATTGGCATGCAATTTGCTCAAAAATACTGAACTCAAATGTATTGGAAAAAATAAGAAATAGTAAAAGGAGGGTTTCTTATATGGAAAAACGCTTCTTATTCCTACTTCTGTTAATCCCCTTTCTATTTATTTCCATCTGCGGCGCAACGTTTAGGAACATACTAGGACAGCATCACTATAAGGCTTATAACAAAGCCATTTTCTTAGCTCAAGATTCCAGAAGAATTTGGACTTACGGCGAGTCCTGGGGACAACCCACTGAACAAGAAGCTATTGACAAGGCCTTCACCTATTGTGAACAATCCCGATCCCAATCTGGGGTGAGAAGTCCCTGTACGTTATATTCAATTAATGGCCAGGTTGTATACGGACGCAATTATACTCCAAGGGTTGAGCCACGCCCTTCTGGCCAAGATCCCCCAGGTAAGGTTCCAGGGCGATTGGTCAACAAGTCTGCCTACGGGACAGCGTTTGCTATCAATGATGAAGGGGTCATTGTCACCTCTTATCATGTTATTAAAGGCGCGACAAAGATCGATGTCCAATTTCAAGATGGCACAGTTTCTCCTGCAAAGGTTCTCAAGCAAAGCCCCAACATAGACATTGCAGTCTTGAAAATAGACAGGCCAACACCTCATTACCTTCCCATGGACACCCAACCTGAAATTGGAGCCGGAGATCGCGTGTTCACGATCGGCTTCCCTGTTGAAGATCTCTTAGGTCAGGAGCCCAAATTCACAGATGGTGCGATAAGCTCTCTCTCAGGAATAAAAGGGGAGGCAACCTTTTTACAGATAACCGTTCCCATTCACCCGGGGAATTCAGGGGGTCCCCTTCTTTCTGAAAACGGAAAAGTCGTTGGTGTGATTGCTGCCACGATCGCATTTAAGCAGTTCGTCGAGCAGACACGAGCCATGCCTCAGAATATCAACTATGCAGTCAGCGGCAGTTTTGTTGCCCCTTTGTTATCTTCATACACTAAAGAGGAACAGGAGACCCAGGCTCTATTGACTTGGCGAGAAGTAGTAGAGCGCGCTAGAAAAGCAGTTCTTAAAGTGAATGTGGAACTGCCAAATTCATAAGCTCCCGCCATGATGATGAACTGTGTCTGAGGGGATCAAGGGGACGGCTCACCTTCCATCAGATGCCTGCCCCCTTCTGTTAGCTGAACTTCCGGTGAACCTTCTCTTTTGGAAACACTGGAACAAATAGGGTGGGATAAGTAAGGGGAAGGCACTCATCCTTCCCGATCACTAAATAACCTTTTTCTTTTAAACTGAAGGAGATCTTTTTTAGAACTTCGATCTGGCTCTCCTTGGAGAAGTAGGTAAAGGCTAAATTTCGGCAGAAGACAATATCCATTTCCAAAAATGGTTCTTCAGTAAGAATATCATGCCTCTCAAATGCCACGCCTTCTCTAAGGTTTGGATCAACGATATAAAACTCACCCTCCCTCTTAAAAAATATTTTTACAATTTCTTTGGGTACCTCCTTTAAGCTGCTGTTCTTATACCTTCCCTCTTTCGCTCTTGCGAGCATTTTCTCGTCAACATCGGTAGCTAAGATGGAAAGACAAACCTGAGGCCAGGTCTGCTTGAATTTGTCTTCCCATAATAGAGCGAGACTATAAGGCTCTTCCCCGCTGGCGCAACCGATGGACCAAATTCTCAGCTCCTTCCTATTCTCTTCTTCAAGAAGGCTTGGAATGACAGATTGTCGGAGCGTTTCAAAAACTTCTTGATCTCTGAAAAATCTTGAAATGGTGACGGTGAGAAGTTTGGAGAGGAGCCGTCGCTCGTCAGAATCCCTCTCAACGCTTAACGAATACTCCTCAAAATTGGATAGACCTATCTGGGCTATTCTGCGTTCAATCTTCCTTTTGATCCCTTTCCTTTGAAAGGCTCGCCATTGAAGTCCAAGAAGCGGTACTATCTCTCTCAGAAAAACGTTAAATTCCATGGGCCTTTTCGAGATTGAGAAGGTTTTTCTTCACCTGAAGCCCATGACCATAGCCACCGAGACCACCGTTGCTCTCAATCACCCTGTGGCACGGAATGATCAAGGGAATCGAGTTACAACCGTTCGCATTTCCCACGGCTCGAAAGGCCTTGGAATGGCCAATGGTTTTCGCTATCTCTTTGTAGGACCTCGTTTGACCGTATGGAATCCTTCTCAAGGCGGACCATACCTTTTTCTCAAAGGGAGTCCCTCTCATATCCAGTGGAAGATTGAAACTTTTGAGTTCCCCTTTGAGATATTTTCTCAGCTGTATGAGCGCTCTCTGATTTTTTCGATCGTCCCTGATGATATCTCCTGGAAATTCCTTACGCAATTTTCGCAGGAAGCTTTCCTTTGAGGTTAAAAAATCAACCCTGACGACTCCTTGTTTAGTGGAAGCCACAAAAACCTTTTTTAAGATGGGTGAATCAAAAGAAGAATAATAGATTCTTTCCATGATTTTCTCCTCTGATAATACCCCCTCGCCCCCTTTAGTAAAGGGGAGTTGGGGGGATTTGCTTTATGCTCTATGCCATTACATTCCTAACCGAAATTGCGCCGCCCTGACCAGCCCCATGGGTCCCGTCATCATCGTATTTCCACCTGGAGCGGCATAGGTAAACTTCATGCCGGATTCTTTGAAAAGATCCCTGTTGGGGCCAGTCACGAGGATAGGTACCTCCTCCTTATAAGGATTGAGACTGATGGCCCCATGACCATTCTCCTCGAACACTTTTTTTCCGTCCAACTCGCCCCTAACGAAAAGCCTGAGGTCATGTTTCAGTTTCTCAGGTGTTAACTCATGAGTGTGATGCTCGTAGAGACCTTCAATCTTTCCTTCCATCAAGAGGGCTGCAATCGTATGACCATTCCCCACATTCACGATAAGAGAGGGACCCGTGACTTCTTCCATGCACCCCAGAATGGCGGAGAAAGAAGTGTCCATCACCAGAACGGAAGCTGTAGAGGTTCTCCGAACAGCTTTGATGGCCGATCTCATTCGAAGGGAATAGGATGGGATTGAGTCTTCAGTGAAACAAAATGTCTCCGGCCTTCGATCTTTTCTCAGCATGGCCTCCATCTTTTCGAAACGGAAGGCACGGTCTGAAACCCCCTGGGGGGCGACACCGTGATCTTGTACGGCGATGGCAACCGCATCAACCTCCGCATCTTCTCCAAAGTTTGAAAGGAAATTCTTGAGAATGGAAAGATCAACCTCCCGGATCTCCAATGTCTGGAAATGATCAGAACGGGGCTCCTTGCCAACTTCAATCCCCATGGTCTTAACTTCCTCCAGGTCATTTCGTATGGAATAAGCTGCCGTCTCTTCCATCACGACACGGTAACCCTTTCTAAGATGGTTGAGGATGGCACGGATCAACGATCCGCCTCCAATCGTATCACCATAAATATAAAGATCACTTTTTATGGCCTTCAGTTTTTCAGCAAGAAATTTGGAAGGAGTGGGGAGAACGAGGCTGACACAATTCTCAATCTTTTTATTTGAGTCAAAAAGGAGGATATCCTGAGTCCCAGCCCCAATGTCAATAGCAAGTATCTTCATTGAACCATTTAAGACTTGAGATTTAAGATTTGAGATTTTAAATCTGCGATCTGCAATCTAAAATCTACAATTGAAATGCCTATCCTTTGATCACTCCCATGGGTACGAGCTTCGCCACCTTAAGGCTGATACCCGCATGATGGACCACATTCACAACGTCAGTCACATCTTTATAAGCATCGGGAATCTCTTCAACAATCGTCCCCCGACTAGCTCCTTTAACGAAGATCCCTTTATCTTCCAATTCCCGTGAAATCGCCCTCCCCTTTGCTGCCCGAATGGCCTGATGGCGACTCATCACCCGACCCGCCCCATGGCAGGTTGAACCGAAGGTCTGCTTCATAGCCTCCTCCGTCCCTATCAACACATACGAACATCTGCCCATGTCCCCGGGGATGAGGACAGGTTGCCCAATGGATTGATAACCTGACGGAATATCGGGATGCTGTGGAGGAAAGGCCCTGGTGGCCCCCTTCCGATGGACACAGAGTTTCTTCTTTCCTCCGTTTATGATATGGAACTCGATTTTAGCGATGTTGTGGCAGACATCATAGATCAAATCTAATTTTAAATCCCTGGGTCCCATTTGAAAAAATTTTTCAAAAGTCTCTCTGACCCAGTGGGTAATCATCTGTCGGTTGGTAAAGGCAAAGTTCGCTGCACAGGCCATGGCTTCCAAATACTGTTGCCCCTCGGGAGACGAGGCAGGAGCACAGCAGAGTTGAGGATCCGGAAGTTCTATCTGATACTTTCTGGCAGCGTCCATCATGACCCGGATGTAATCATCACATACCTGATGTCCTAGACCTCTTGAACCTGTATGGACGAGGATCGTCACCTGATCCTTCCACAACCCCAACACCTGGGCTGCAGCTTCATCGAATACTTCAGCCACATATCCGACCTCAACAAAATGATTCCCGGAGCCTAGCGTTCCTAATTGAGCCCGTCCCCTCTCCATCGCCTTGTCAGAGACGCGGTCCGGATCCCCCCCTTCAATGCATCCATGCTCTTCAATGTGGTCCAGATCCTCTGCTGACCCGAACCCCCTCTCTACTGCCCATCTCGCACCCTTTTTAAGAACTTTCCGCTCCTCCTCCCGGTTCAGTTTAAGGTCCTTTCGGTGAGATCCCACCCCCGATGGAATGTTTAAAAAGAGCGCTTCCACCACTCCTTTTATCTTTCCTTGAACATCCTTGCGGCTCAACCCTGAGCGCATCAATCTGACACCTCAGTTGATGTCATAACCGACCCCCCCGGGGGAAACAATTCCTTCCTTCATGTCGAAGGCTGCCACGCCGCCAATGGGAAATCCATAACCCCAGTGAATATCAGGCATGGCCAGGGAATGGCCCACAATCCCTGGCAACCATGCCACATTGGCCACCTGGACCAGGCTCTGATCCTGACGAATATCGGCGAACATTTTCTCCCCTGCATAGATGATCCCGTCGGTCCTCATCTTGCCTTGTCGGGGAATTCTCCACCGATAATCATCGATCTTCTGAACTTTGATCTTTTCGTCAGCAGACATTTTAGTTACCCATCGAACCATCCCCCCACCATCCGCCGCCATCGTCTAGCTCCGGGAAACGGCGCCCCTCTTTAGGAAAGCGGGGTAAAAGAGGAGTTTCGTCATAGATCAAGAATAATCTGTGCTTTCCAGCGCTTTTCTTCTTGTCGAACTTCTATGTGGTGGTACGTGACAGCCTTCACTCCGGTCTTGATGACATGGACGCCCTCTTTAAAAACCTCCCCCTTCACTTTTGCCTTCAATCCCCCTCCTCCTACAGACTCCACAAGGAATCTTTTACAGAGAAGGTTCTCCACATCGAGAAGGTAGAGAAGTTCTGTCAGCCACTCTACCATCAGACGCTCCAGACCCTTTCCCCCAATCTCAATCTTTCTTTCAGTCCGGAGCCTGACCTTTTTCAAATCAGTGATAAGGTGAAACAATGCCTCACCCGCATTCTCAAAAAGGGAGTGGAGGTCCTCACCATAAACAATGATGCCGACATCCGCCGTATGGTCTAAGACCTCAAAGCGCTTCATCCTTTTGACTCTGAGCCTTCGTCCTTCTTCTTTCCTCGAATGATATCCGACATCTTCTCTTTCCCCTCTTGCTATCCAAACGAGAAAAATCCATTCCACGTCATGAGCATCGGTATCTCCCTGGTATCGCAGGTCAATTTGATTGGAATCATTCTGCCCTCTTTCTTTTCACCTTCTCAACGAACCGCTCCTTTGAGACGACGATGCGCTCGTGTTCACCCTCAGCCACCTTGTTTATTTCATCGTACGCATCGACCACAAAGATCAGTCGATTCTTATCGACTTCCCTGAGAAGGGCATGGGCGGTCACTTTTATTCCCAAAGGGGTTGGGGATAGGTGTTTCATCCTCAACTGTGTCCCAAGACTCAACTGATCAGGAGGAAGGTACTCCTGAATGGCCTGAACAGCCGCAGCCTCCAGAAGTTGAATCAGCCTGGGAGTGGAGAGGACATTCACATCGAACGTACCCAGCTGACCAACCAGATCCTCCTCTTCGACCACCATCTCAGATTTTCCAATCAGTCCAGGAATCATCACGCCTCACCTTTCATCCCCCCCTGCCTGCCGGTTGGCAGGGCAGGCAGGGGGTGGGGGAAAATCGATTCTTAGAATTCCTGCAAGACTTCCTTATCGTAAATCTTCTCCAGTTTTTCTTTATGCGTTGATTCTTCCTGAGCCAGGATCAGAAGCAATTTTTTCAACTTGGGTTCCTTAATCAGTTTTGCCGTAGAAGTATAAAGCTGCTGAGATTTTTCCTCATTCTTGATAGCCATTCGTATCAGATCAGCATAGCTCATGTCTGAACTATAGGGCACATCCTCCATCACCTCACTCAGCCCCACTCCTTTCGTTTCCTTCAGTTCCATCTCATCAATTTTCTCAAGGTCGAACCCCTCCAGCTTCTTTTTATGTCCCTGCTCTTCTTTCGCTAACTCTTTAAACGTCTTCTTGACTCCAGGATTCGAACGGTCTGCAGCCATTTCATAAAAAGCCGCGGCGTCCGCCTCCTTCCGAATCGCAAATCTCAAAATTTCGTCCAGACTATTGAGTTTCATCTTTTCCCTCCCCTTGAAAGGTTTTCTTGACTTCGGTAACCAGTCGTTCTGCTTCCTCACGCAACCTCTCTGGAACCATAACCATCCCCCAACCTTTCTGAGGAATGTAGAGTCCATCATAGGCTGTATCTAGGAAGGACTTTATCATAAATGGAATCTCTGCTTCTTTAAGAGTTTGAGAGACTCGATCTCCTTCAAATCGATTCTCTACCACACCTGCCTTTACCCATCGTTCCATGACTCGCCTCCTCCAATATTATATAATGAATCGAGGATAACCCAAAGTCTAAATTTAATCGGGAAGATGTCCGGCCCTTTCCCCTCTTCACTGCTGGAGGAGAGGAAATACACTTAGGAGGAAGTAATCCCTCCCTCTTCCGTGGAAACTTACTGTAATCGGGTAGACCTGCCTGCCCCCGCCCCTGCCTACCGGCAGCCAGGCTCGGTCGGGACCGGGGCCGGTAGGCAGGGATGTCGGAAAACAGGTAGGGGATTTGCCCCACGCTTCAGTGAGGTATTATAGGAGGACGGAAAATAAGGTTGAAAAATATTAAATTGGGAATATAATGGTTTGAAACTTTAACTGAATCGGGAGGAAGTATGGCCACGAAGAAGGTGGATGAAAAATCCTTCGGAACTAAGATGAAACAGCTTCGCCAAACGAGGAAATTCTCCTTTGAACAACTTGCCAATATGACTGGATATTCCCAGCGCTACTTAAAAGATGTTGAGGAAGGTAAGGTTATTCCTCCCGTCGCAGCGGTCATCCAGATCTCCAAAGCCCTTTCGGTCGACTCGGGCTCCTTCCTTTCTGCCGAAGAACAGGAGGCTTCAGTCAAAAGGAGAAAAGAAAGCTTCTACAAAAGGACTCAGGCCTATTCTTACAAAACCCTCACGCCGGACGCTGAGGCGAAACATATGAAGGCTTTCATCGTCACCATCGATCCGAGGCAGGATCATCAAATGGTAGAATACCGACACGAAGGGGAAGAGTTCATTTATGTTTTAAAGGGAGAGGTGGAGGTGATCGTTGGAGAGAATCCCAACCGTCTTAAAAAGAGCGAAACGCTCCACTTCAATTCCGGAATCACCCATAAACTCCGGAACCTCAGCGACGACGAAGCCAAACTCCTGGTAGTCCTCTATACACCCTAACCCATTTGAGATGTCAGATTTTAGATTTGAGATTTTGGTTTTTCAATCTGCAATCCGAAATCCGCAATCCGAAATTGAAGTTATTGTCTCCAATTCCTCGGGACGCCTGCCATGGAGGCACGCCGTTCCAGTTCTCCAAGCCGATTTTCGAAAAACTGGATGGCACTGTTGACCCGTTTCAACTCTGAGCCTTTTCCACCGCTTTCATATCTGGTCTTCAACTTTTTCAATTCGGCTAGGTTCCGATTGTAGAAACGGAACTGGCCTACCCAGTAGTCCCTTCCATATCCACCAGGATATTCTGGAGAGGAGACCCCCTGTAGTGAATGGAGGGTCATCTTCCCATTGACGGAATCAATCACCACTTTGAATTTATTGAGAAAAGAATTTCCTAACAGTCCATCATTACCTGACGGCATGTTGTAAACTGCCACATCGACGTCCTCTATCTCTGCCTTTCCCACCCGAATGGAACTTAAAGTAACCAAGGGAGTGAGAATAAGACCACTGACCGTACTCGCTGGAATGGAAGGAGTGTTCTCATCGATGACGATGCCCAAGTCATTGGCTACGCGTCGGCTGATGAGCGTAAAACTCGCCCCCGTGTCAACGACTAAATACCGCGTCAATCTATTATTTAGAACCACCTCGGCAAACCATAATTCATGCCTTCTCGATAAATTTACCGAAAATCCTTCGGGTTCAGAGGCTTTTGGCGCAGGAGTCGAAGCAGGTTTCTCTTCGACAGCCTGCGTAGGCGTTCCCTTGGGTGTCTTTCTCAACTCAACATCCCCTCGGTATTTCTCTGGAATGCTCGAGAGATCGTCCGTGAAATGGACCGTCCCCTTTTCATCTACCCACTTGTACATCTCTGCACCGGCGGGTAAGGCCAACGCGACCAGAATGGTCATAAGGAGGAGTATCCGGTTCATCCCTGAGTCCCTTGCCTTCATGGAAACATTTTATTTATGAATGACAAGGATGTCAATGCTCCCTAGGTTTGCATATACCATACCAAAAATCATTTCTTTCATATATTCCTTATTTTGTGGAAACGACTTCGAAATGACAATGAATGGCTTGTTGACGCCTTAAATATCGGCAAATAGATGACATTTTTTGTCTTTCTAATGAAAAATTTTCTATCGTTTCCACATTAAATGGGGGATGCTTTTTAGGACCTCTTTTGTTATAATTTTTCAAATTTGAATTGAGATGAATAGCTATTACCTCCACCCGAATTCAATTCGAAAGCTCTTTGATACCATTGCCCCTACCTATGACCTTCTGAACCATCTTCTCAGTTTGAGAAGGGACTGCTACTGGAGAAGGATGGCTGTCAGTGAACTTAGAGGATGTGAGGGTTGGATATTGGATATTGCCACGGGCACAGGGGATGTAGCTATTGAAATGATTCAACAGAATGGCCAACAGAGGAAGATCTTTGGGTTGGACTTCTCAGAACCCATGATCAAGAGAGCCCAAGAAAAAATTCTTGGGAAAGACCTTGTCGAGGCCATTGCCTTGAGCCTGGGGGACGCCATTACCCTTCCCTTTCGCGAAAGTACCTTCACCGCTTCCATCATCGCTTTCGGTTTGAGAAATATCCAGAATAAGCAGCAAGCCCTCTCCGAAATGATTCGGGTTATCAAGAAGGATGGGAAGGTGATCATTTTGGAATTCACTCTCCCCAGGGGCAGGCTAATGAAAGGATTGTATCCAATTTATTTCAGGAGGCTCCTCCCCTGGTTAGGGGGATTGATCTCTCGCGACCGGGGAGCTTATGCTTACCTGCCTGAATCGGTATTCCAATTTCCTTTTGCTGAAGATTATGAGGAGATGTTAAAGCGGTCCGGATTGGAAGATGTCCGTTCCCGGAAATTAACCTTTGGCATTGCCTCCGTCATTTCAGGGACCAAAAAGCACCCATGATTCGTCATTTCGCTCTCCCCGATCTGGAAGGCATCCTCCGAATCGAACACCTCTCTTTTCCAAAATCCCCTTACGACTGGAAGACATTCATCCAGCTCCACTGGCTTCATTCTGAAACCTTCTGGGTCTATGTGACCCCGGGAACTCAACGGGAAGCGAATCAAATTTTAGCCTATCTTGTCTTCTCTCAAGATGGACATATCATCTCCATTGCCGTCGACCCTCAGCACCGAAGAAGGGGTATAGGAAAAGAACTCATTGAGAGAGCTCTTCAACACCTCCATCTTAAGAAGGTGTGGGCTGAAGTGAGGAGAAGTAACGGAGGGGCACAGGCTTTTTATCTGAAACTTGGATTTCAAATCGTGGATGAAGTTCCTAACTACTATGGGAATGAAGATGCTCTGATCGTTCGGTGGGTTCCTTCCGATTCCCAATCGGATTGACCCCGGTGTAACCCATCGGCTTTGATTACATTGATTTAACAGACGATCCGGAGCGGTTTTCTCCGGGCTCCTGTTCAGATATCTTGTACCTCTAAGTCTGTGCAACGGGATTGACACGACGGGTTCCCCCTGTTATGGATAGAAGGTCATTGTTAGGAGGAAGGAAATGAGCGGAGTCTTTGGAATCGTTTCGAACAAAAATTGTTCTGATACGCTTCTCTACGGGACGGACTATCACTCCCACATGGGGACCGAATATGGAGGGATGGCTGTTTTCGGAAAGAGATTTTACCGTTCCATTCACGACATCAGTAAGGCTCAATTTAAATCGAAATTTTTCGATGACTATAAAGAGATGAAAGGAAATATCGGCATTGGGGTCGTCAGTGACAGAGATCCCCAGCCCCTGATCATCGGGTCGAAGTTTGGCAACTTTGCCATCGTGATGGCTGGTTTGATCGAAAACGTCAATGAATTGGCTTCAGAACTTTTCAAGAATGGGGAATCTTTTGGAGAGATGTCGAGCGGGGGGATCAACTCCGTGGAGTTGATTGCCAAGCTGATCACCCGAGGTGAAACCCTTTCGGAAGGAATGGAGGGAATCTACGACAAAATCAAGGGCTCCGCTTCGATCCTTCTTCTCCAAAAGGAGGGGATCTATGCGGCTCGGGACCGTTTGGGCCGAACCCCTCTGGTCATCGGAGAAAAGGACGGGGACTATGCCGTAGCTACGGAAACCTGTTCTTTCTTGAATTTGGGTTTTCGGATTAAGAAATACCTCGATCCTGGCGAGATCGTCTTCATTGGGAAATCGGGCTTGGAAGAGAAAGCCTCGGGGAAGAAGGCGAACCAGATCTGCTCCTTCCTGTGGATTTATACCGGCTACCCTGCCTCAAGCTATGAAGGGATCAGTGTAGAATTGGTTAGGGAGCGGTGTGGGAGAGCGCTGGCGAAAAATGATCATGTGGAGGCAGATCTTGTCTCGGGCGTCCCTGACTCCGGAGTGGGTCATGCCATTGGCTATTCGATGGAGTCCAAGATCCCGTACCGGAGGCCCTTGGTGAAATATACGCCTGGATATGGGAGGAGTTACACCCCTCCCTCCCAAGAGATTCGAGATCTCGTCGCCACGATGAAACTGATCCCTGTTAAAGAAGTGATCTGTGGAAATCGGATCGTCCTCTGTGAGGATTCCATCGTCAGGGGAACACAATTGAAAAATTACACCATCAAGAAACTTTGGGAGTGCGGCGCCAAGGAAGTCCATGTGAGACCTGCCTGTCCACCCCTGATGTTTCCCTGTCGTTTCGCCCTCTCGACCCGTTCCGTCAGGGAACTGGCCGCTCGAAAAGCTATCTTCGCCCTAGAAGGAAAACATCTTGAAGACGTAAGAGAATATATTGATCACCAATCAAAAAAGTATCAAGCCATGGTGGAATGGATTGGGAAGGAACTGGGAGTGACGACATTGAGATATCAGAGGATCGAGGACATGGTGGAGGCTATCGGTCTTTCCAGAGAAAAACTTTGCCTCTACTGCTGGATCGGGGAATACTGAACTGAATAGTTCGGAGTTGGGAGTTCAGAGTTCGGAGTTAAAACCTAAGTTCAGATCTAAGTCTCCGAACTCCGAACTAATCGCTCCGAACTACTTCGAGAATCGAAGGATATCTCCTACCTTAATTCCATTGGCAGAAAACCAACCTTTCTTCATCTCCAAAGCATAAAGGATGGGGACGTGAGGCGTGTGAGACGCCAAGCTCAGAGGCTTCATGTCCGTAATCCTGACGATCCGACCGCTCTTATCAATGAAAGCAATGCTCAGGGGAATGAGCGTATCCTTCATCCAGAAGCTGTGATAGTCTTCGGTCTCGAAGACGAAGAACATCCCCTCCTCTGGACCGAGGTGCTTTCTTCCCATCAACCCTTTCGCCCTTTCCGTCGGGGTCTTTGCGACTTCCACCCATATCTCTTTGTCATTCATGTAAAGGGGAATTTTAAAAAGGTTTTGGGATTGAGCGATGGAAGTCTCAAGGAGGAGAATCAAGAGGAAGGTGATCCCTTTGATCCTTCGATCGAGTAACACCCTTTCCCTTTTCATCCAACTGCCTCTTTTCTATGAGATCAACAAGGTGTCTAACTTCATCTTTAACCTTGCTGGTATTCCACTGGATAAACAAGACCCAGAGAGGAAGGAGAAGCCAGATGATGAAAAGGATGGCCATGAAAATGATCAGGGCAATGGCGACCCCGAAAGGAAGTTGCTTAAAGATTTGTTCGATATACCATTCCATCATGATCTCTCTTCTCCTTCCTATGGCTCCCTACCGAGGTGGCTCCCTTGTCAACTGTTTTCTCAGTTTTTCATTCACTCTCAGAATCTGATTCACATCCGAACCGCTGATTTCCCAGGAATAGTCATCCTTACCATCCCGTTTCAGTTTAATCTTCACCTCCGGAGGAAGAGGTTCTTCCCTCTCCACCTTTTCCCTCTCCACGACTACTTTTGAGACCGATGGAGGTTCTGATCTCCCTTGTGGGGGGAACGGCCTTCCTTCACAAGCAACAACGAGGAGGGTACCCAACAGCGAGAGTGAACAGATTCTGAGCATTCAAATGTGTCCCTCAGGGAAGAAGATAACTCATTCCTCCTTTAGATATAGACGACATCCCTTCACGAAATCGTCGCGGTTCCGGGCATCCTTCGGAAAGGAGTAAGTTCTGAATTGAACATTGATCCCTTTTGGGACGTAACCTCCCTGAACTGATTTCACCTGAATTCTCTCTCCGATCTCTTTGGCTAACTTCTTATCGACGAAGGCAAAGAGATAAACTCGATTATTTTGAAAAGGAATGACGATATCCATCGAACGGACCATCATCTTAATCGCGTAGACCACGGCTTCGAGGATCCCATCGCTGAGAGTCGTCTCCCGCTTGGTCCGCTGATCCCAAAATTCCACCTGAATCATGGAGAAATTTAACTTATCTTCTTCCGCCTTCGTCAGCATGGGGTGAACCATAAGCGTAAAGATCGTATCGACTCCAAACAAGGGAAGGGTGAAGACAAAGGCATTCCCATTTCCGGATCGACTTTCTGCGTGAATAACGCCCTGGTGACCTTCGATGATTTCCTTAGTCACGGCAAGGCCCAGACCCGTCACAATCCCGATCTCCTCCCGGACTTGCTTTCCTTGAAAAAAGCGATCAAAGATCCTGGGGAGGTCTTCGGGGGGGATGCTTTTGCCCGTATCCGTGACAACCACCTTTAAGAAATCTCGGTTCTCGGTAAGACCTTTCGAATCAACCGTGACCTTTCCTCCCGAAGGGGTCAATTTCAATGCGTTTTCAATAAGATTCACAAAGACCTCCACTAAACGGCTACGGTCTCCAAAGACCACGGGGGTCTCTGCATCGAGTTGGTTGTCGAAACCAATTTTTTTCTCTTCCAATTGCTGCGACAGAGTCATCCACGCCTCATCGATGACGGAGATAAGGCGAACCGGCTCAAACTTCAAACTTAATTCTTTCCCAGACTCAATTCGGGAAAAATTCTGAAGGGCATCAACCATGCTTCCTAGGCGAAGGATATTCTTACTCGCGATCCCCAGATATTCCTTCTGGTCCTCCGTGAGGCTTCCGATACGCTCTTCGAGGACGAGAGAAGAAACCTCCTTGATGACCGTCAAAAGGGTCCTCAGTTCATTGGAGATACCCAGGATGAAGTCAGATTTTAATTGTTCGTTCCGTTTCAGTTCTTCATTCGTCCTTTCTAATTCCATCGACTTTCTCGTCAGGTCCCGGATGAGGTTTTTCTCACTGATGACCCAGGTCAGTTTCGCCTTCATCTCGTCAAACGTGAAGGGTTTGATCATGGTATCCATGGTCCCAGAATCAACCCCATCGGTGTAGGGATAGGCCCCCCCCTTCGCCGTCAGACAAAGGATGTAAAGATCAGGGGATTCCGACCGTACAGACTTCATCCATTCGGGTCCCCCCAACCCTGGCAACTCTATATCGATGACCAGGATGCTGAAAGGCCCTTTCTTTAACACTTCGAGAGCCTCTTTCCCATCTTTTGCTGTTGAGATATCGTGGCCCATCTGCATGACAATTTTGGAAACCATTTCCCGAATGGGTTCCTCACCGTCTGCCACCAATATTCGTTCCTTTTCCGCCACAAAAGCCCCCTTCTGATTCAACAAAGAGAATATTCTTTTTACCAGACAAATTCAACAAAATTATATTATTTCCCCATGGCGTTCTGTTGCTAATGTAAGATCGAGGGAATAATCCTCCCTTGTCCCCTGAGGCTCGACCTCTTTTTGGACTCTGTTTTCCCCCGTATGATAGGCGGCCAATGGAGCCCCACTTTAGAATTCAGCATTAAGATGAAACCTCTGTTCTTGACCATCTTCTCTCTTCTCACCTTTCAGCGTCAGACAGAAGTGACTTCAAAAATAGCATAAGTTTCCTTATGGACGCAAGCACGTGCTCTTCTTTTAATTTTCGAGGAGGGAGGGTATAATTAAGTCGTGAGATACTTCTTTTCGTGGACCCTTCTCATTTTACTTGGAACAATTTTCTTAATCGGATGCGCGAGGAGGATTCAACCCCCCTGGATTTCAAAGGTTTCAATGGTAAGGCAGCTAGTTGGAACAGAGGAAATCTTCCGACTTCCGGATGGAAGTCTCGTCTCCTTCTCTCAACTCATGAACGGCCTGGAGTCATCTTCAGTGGTCTTTGTGGGAGAGACCCATGACCAGTTTCAACATCATCAGAATCAAGTAAGAATTCTTCGGGGACTCATTGAAAAAGGCAAAGACGTCGTCGTGGCCATGGAGATGTTCGAAAGGTCTCAGCAGCCTATCCTCGACAGCTGGAGCCAAGGACTCATGAACGAAGAAGAGTTTCTCAAAGAGGTTCAATGGGAGACCACCTGGGGCATGGATTACATCCTTTATAAAGGGATTCTTGACGAGATCAAGAGTCGCCGTCTTAAAGTGCTTGGTCTCAATATTGAAAGAGAGATCGTCAGAAGGGTTGGACAGCATGGAATCGCTGGAATTTCTCAAGAGGATAGGGGGAAGCTTCCCGAAATGGACCTGACCGATCAGGAGCATCGTAAATATGTCGCATCCATTTATAAAAGGCACCAAGGAGGGTTGGCAAAGGACTTCGACACCTTCTATCAGGCTCAATGCCTCTGGGACGAGGTGATGGCAGAAACCCTCTCCAGATTCTTCCTGTCCTCGGAGGGAAAGGGGAAAACGGTCTTGGTCATTGCCGGCAGTGGCCATGTGGCTTTCGATTTTGGAATTCCGAAACGGTTTTACCGTAGAATTCCCTTACCTTATGAAACAATTATACTAAGAACATGGAAGGAGAATATAGAAGAAGATTTCAACTTCAATGAGGTTTCTTCACCTTTCGCGAATTATTTGTGGATCACCCAACCCGCCCCTCCTGAAAGGAAGAGGCCCAGAATCGGGGTGATCTTAAGAGAGCATGAAGATCCTAAGGGAATCTGGATTGAACGGGTGATGCCCGAAAGCCCTGCGGAACAGGCTGGCCTTCTCCCCGGAGATCAATTTTTCGCTATCGAGGGAAAGGAGGTGGCAAAAGTAAAGGAAATTCAGGATGCCCTCGCTGAGAAAGGTTGGGGCCAGGATGTCAGTGTGACCATCATCCGGGAAGGGTTAAGAAAGGAGATTATGGTAACGCTTCCCCCTCTTGAAGAATAAATCCTACCGCTCAGATCTTTTTTCGCTTATTTGACAAGGATGTGTTTTTTCTATTAGAATCACGCTGTTTTTTTCTCACCGGTATTCTCTGGAGGCAAAAAACCGAAAGGGGAGACGCTCCGCTTCAAGACAACGCGGGGCTAAGAAGTGAAAAGAGAAGACAAATCTTTTACCAAGATTACCCGGCCAAGTGCAAAAGGTATCCTTCACCGAAAGAGGCTTTTTCAATTTTTAGATCGGGCGCGGCATCAACCCATCACTTGGGTATCCGGACCGCCCGGCTCGGGCAAAACATCTCTCATTGCCAGCTATCTCGACGCTCGGAAATTGAGTTGTGTCTGGTACCAGATCGATGAAAGCGACTCCGACATTGCCTCCTTCTTCTTCTACTTAGGGCTTGGTGCAAAGAAGGCCTCCCCCCGCTTCCGAAAAACCCTCCCCCTGCTCACACCTGAATATCTATTGGGTATTCCCGCATTCACACTAAGATTCTTTGAGAACCTCTATGGCCGGTTAAAAACCCCTTTCTTCATTATCTTTGACAATTATCACCGGGTGGCTTCGGACTCCTCGCTTCACCAGGTCATCCTCAATGGAGTCTCTGTCATCCCTGAAGGGGTGAAGGTCATCCTGATCAGCCGGAGGGAGCCTCCAGCAGTCTTTGCCCAACTGCATGCCCATGACCAGATGGGATTTCTCGGATGGAACGAACTCCGTTTCACATTGGGGGAATCAAGAAAGATCATCGATGCGCAAACACCAAGATTACAATCGAAAAAGACGATTGAACATCTCCATCAAATGACGAATGGATGGGTGGCCGGACTTATCCTCGTCTCGGATGCTGTGAAAAGAGGAATTGAGGTTCAATCTCTCGAGAAGTCTTCTCCGGGGGTGACTTTCGACTATTTTGAAAGTGAGCTCTTTACAAAAATGGCTGACGAAACCCAAACCTTCCTCATGAAGACAGCTTTTCTGCCCAAGATGACTGTTCAAATGGCGGAAGAACTTACAGCCATAACAAATGGGGAGGTCATTCTTACGTCTTTAATCAGAAACAACTATTTTGTAGAACAACATCACTCCGTAGAGCCTGCCTATCAATATCATCCACTCTTTAGGGACTTTCTTCTCTCCCGGGCAAAAGAGTCATTTTCTCGGGAGGTACTTTCGGATTTACATCGCAGGTCAGCCCTGCTCCTTGAGGAATCCGGCCAGATGGAAGAGGCGGCCCAAATTTATATGGGTCAGAAAGACTGGGAAGGATTAACCCGACTCATCCTGAAGCATGCCCCTTCCCTGTTGGCCCAGGGAAGGTATCAACTTTTGGGAAAATGGCTGGCTTGTCTTCCTGAAGAGTTGATTGAGAATAATTCATGGCTTCTTTTCTGGCTGGGCTCTTCCCGGTTTCCCTTCGACCCTTGTCAGAGCCAGAGGTGTCATGAAAAGGCCTTTGAGAGATTTCGCAAGGAAGAGGACATAGCTGGAGTATTTCTGTCATGGTCAAGCATTGTCGAAGGGATCGATTTCAGTCATAACGACCTGTCCCGGCTTGACCATTGGATTCATGTACTGGAAGACCTGATGCACGATATCAGAGAGTTTCCTTCTCAAGAAATCGCGGCAAGGGTGGCATCGGGCATGGTCACGGCATTGGCACTCCGACAGCCTCAGCATCCCGAATTCCATAAATGGGCAGAGCAGGCTCTTTCGCTTACCGAATCTCCTCAGATGACCAATATCCGAATGTGGGTTTTGTTCAATCTCTCCGTCCATGAAGCCCTGATGGGCGAGTTTGAGAGTGCGGGCCTTACATGCAACCTGCTATCCCAATTGACAAGACCCAGAGACACCCCCCCTTTCCTAAAAATCATGGGAAAACTGGCTGATTCTATGTATTTCCAGTTTACAGGGTCTCATGAAAAATGTATGGAAGCTGTATCGGAGGGCATGGACATGTCCCGGATGACCGGCATCCACATTGCAGATCAGCCACTTCTCGCACATGCCATATCGAGTTCGATAAATGTAAATGATTTTGAGACGGCCCAGCAATTTCTGGATAGATTTGCCTCCTCTTTGAATCGATTCCCGTCATCCGATGATTTTTTGAATATTCGAAATAGATACATCTACCACTTCTTGAGTGCCCGGTATGCGCTGGCTTGTGGAGATCTTAATCAACTCCCTTTCCATATGGATATGTCTCTAAAGTATGTCAATAGGGTGGGTGTTCCTGTCTTTATATCCATATCCCATTTGATGAATGCGCTTGCCATGCACAGGCTTGGAAGAAAAGAAGACGCCTTGGATCAGCTTCGAAAAGGTTCTCCTATCGCCCAAGAGACTAAAAGCAAAATCCTCGAATTCGCTTCTCTCATGACACAAGCCTTTTTTGCCTTCGATCAAGGAGAAAAAGATTCAGGATTACAATTTCTCAAAATGGGCTTAAACTTTGGGAAAAATGGGAGGTTTTTGAACACCCATTTCGATGACCCCTCGGTCACAGCAACGCTGTGTGCCAGGGCACTTGAAGCAGGGATTGAGGCGGATTATGTCCAGGAGATCATCCGAAAGCGACATCTGGTCCCGGATAAAAGTTCACTTCAACTGGAGCACTGGCCTTGGCCTTTAAAGGTTTATACGCTTGGACGGTTCGTAATCCACAAAGATGGGAACCCCCTTCCTTTCCATAGAAAGCCCCACCGGAAACCTCTTGAGATGCTTAAAACCCTGGTAGCCCTTGGAGGCAGGGGGGTCAGGGAACAAGAGATTGCTGACATCTTGTGGCCGGATGCTGACGGCGATGATGCTCACAGTTCTTTTGAGACGACTTTGTATCGGTTACGAACTCTAATCGGCAACCCAAGAGCTCTTCAATTTGAAGACGGCCGGCTGACACTTGATTCAAAATATTGTTGGGTTGATGCCTGGGCTTTTGAGCACCTCCTTGAGAATGCCGATGGCAAGGGATGGACAGAGGATTCCGTTTCCCTTGCTCAGAAAGCCGTTGGGTTCTACAGGGGAACTTTTATGGCCGAAGAGATGGAAGAGCCCTGGCTTATCTCAATGCGAGAACGTCTCAGAAGTAAGTACTTAAGAAGTGTGAATCGATTGGGCAACCACTGGTGTCAAACCAAACAATGGGGAAAAGCACTAGAATGCTATCAGAAAGGTTTAGAGGTGGATGATCTCGCCGAGGAATTCTGTCAGGGGCTGATGAGCTGTTATCAAAATCTTGGATTGGAGGCCA
>SMTZ1_10000841_pt1 | contig 46934 bp, 42 predicted proteins | sample DeeMarSWOR136_30_FD_25667 | JGI IMG/M metagenome (IMG submission 25667) | reverse complement strand
GCTGGAAAGAATTATGGTGGTGGTTTCTGTTTATTCAATGATATAGCCATTCTAGTTGAATATCTAAGATGTAGATATGACTTGAAGCGTTTTCTGATATTGGATTATGATGTTCATTTCGGAAATGGTACAAGCGATATTTATTATAAGGATCCTACTGTACTGTATATTTCTATCCATCAAGACCCAAATACGATTTATCCAGGAACAGGTTTTGCTTGGCAGATCGGCGAAGACAAAGGAGAAGGCTACAATGTTAACGTCCCTTTACCACCTGGAACGAGCAACAGCACATATCTTGATGCTTTGAATAAAGTTTTCGTTCCTTTGGCTGAAGAGTTCAAACCTGAAATCATTATTGCAAATGGTGGAAGTGACCCACATTTTGCAGATACACTTGGAAATCTAAGGTTGACCGTTAACGGCTTTTTTGAGTTATCGAGTATGATAAGAGAAACCGCAGATAAGATTTGTCAGGGGAAACTCGTCTTAATGCCTGGAAGTGGATACAATCCAACAGTCCTGCCGCTTTGTTGGTACGCACTTGTTGCTGGCGTAGTGGGTTTGAAAGAATTCCACGTTGAAGATCCTTACACTCCACCAGAGGAGCCGCCTCAATGCTACGAAAAAGTTGAAAATACAATTAATGAGTTGAAAAGATTGTTGAAGAAGAAATGGGTATGCTTCAGATAAAACAAGGCAATTAAACTCTGATTTCTTCGCACATGTTTATAAACTGTTTATATTCTTTGTTTGAACCATGCTGATTGAGACTGCTGTAGCCAGTTTTCTCCTTATTTGCTTAGGATGTTTCTTCTCAGTTAACTTGTATAGCGTTTTAAAAGGTCAAAAGCGTAGAAATGTGAAAGCTTGTGCAAAGACTGAACGCCCTTCAGGTTCCATCATAGGCCTAGCAGCTGTTGGGACAATATGTTACTTTCTGGAAGTGCTCTTATACATACCTCTTATTTTTACTGGAGTTGTTCCCGTTTTATGGAATACTCCATTTTTCTTTCAATTTTGGTTCATATCTCATTTACAAATTCTAGGCTTTATTTTCAACATAATTGGATATTCTCTCTTTATATGGAGTGTTGTTACTCGAGGCATGTATGCTGTTTCATGGGAGATGCCGAAGAGCCAAAGACTTGTCACTTCGGGTCCATACTGTTATGTTCGGCATCCTTCTTATCTTGGCTATTTCTTTATGTTTACAGGTCTCTTCTTTTTATGGCCTAACTTGTTTACGCTTTTTCCACTAATTGCAATTCCTGGATATTATCGTATTACTTTTGAGGAGGAAAAGCTTTTGCTGCAACGTTTCGGTGATGAATATGTAAGGTATCAGAGGAAGACTGGTCGATTCATCCCTAAGTTTCGATAATGCTGTCCACAAAATGTGCGCATTAGACGTTTGTCAAAGAGATTTCATTTTTTAGTGAAGCATACATTCAATCATTTTGCTGCATGTCAGACATTCTTCAGGAATCGGTTCGTCCTTTGCACGGTTCTTCAAGTATCCCATCGAATGTTTACACTTTACACTTTCTTCAAGTTTTGCTGCTGTTTTTTTGTTAACTTTCATTAATAGTGGCATACCTTTCTTTTCTTCATTTTCTTGGTATTTGATTTCACTTACCTTGGCAAGACAATGGGGGCATGCATAATACGTCTGAATAGGGTTAGATGAAGAAATTGTTGCCAAGATTGGTTTCTGAAACGCTTCGCTACACTCATTACATTTGAAGTCAGTTTGGTCTTCTTCGAAGTAAGCTTTTTTGTTACTCATCTTCAATAAACCCATGCTTCCTGTCATTACTACCACAACTAACAAATTATAACGAATATTAATATTTAATAAACTTTTTTGTCTAAGCGTTCAACAAAAAGACACATACTCAGATGTATGCGTAAGATTAAATTAAGAGTTTAATAGAAAGATTAAAACTAATGCATGAAAGGAATCGCGAAAAAAGGAATCGCGAAAGACAAATTTCCCTTCTTCTAAGAATCTTCTAATACAAGAATAAGGTGAATTAAAGCATACGCAAATTTAGGTTTAGAACAACTCTTGTGTTACAACTGTTACGTCACTCAATCCAAGCAAATCTCTCTATTTTGATAGTCAATGTTACTAATCTAGCTTGCCAACAAACAGGCAAAGAGGATTTTTTCATAGAAAATATGGAAAAGATTCGTGAGCAATTATCGGGGACAAAAAAAGGTGTTTATAAATCACGTGGGGCAACCTATACTTCCGAAACTCGTAGCTGACACTGTTCACAAATATGTCAACGACTTCTCGAATTTCGGAACTACTTCGATTGAATGATATGATGGCGGGAAATCGTTCATTACAAGACTCAGTGGTGTAAAACCTGAAAAATAGTTTTCATTGAAAACACCTCGGTAAAGTTGAATATAGCCACAATCGTGCTGCATTATCCACAACACTTCTGCAATACAGAAGAAATGATACATTAGTAGAAGAGATCAACAGGACTAAAAGATAACCGTGTACTCTGTAAATCTCTATGACAAGAAAAGTCTGATTCTTGGTCAGGGACTTATTTCGTATTTAGCTAGGATTTCATTTAATAGCTTTATTGCTGACCATGCTGCAAGGGCGCTTGTCTTCGGATTTTCTGGATGTGCATCATTCGCGAATTTCAGAAGCATTTCGCCAAGTTTCCATTTGATTTTTATTTCATGAATATTTCTGTGCACTTTTGGATCTGAAATTATTTCCACCTTCACTTTTTCAGGTTCAGTAGTCAAAGCTAAGGTAGCTGCAACGTTCATTTCTCTAGGAAAAAGTCTTATTGCTTCTTTGGCAGTTCCCTCATAGACTGGCTTTTCTTCGGAATTACTCATATTCAAAGCCCTAGGATTCTTTCTGGTAGTTAAGACGACTTCATCTACTCCTGCCAATTTGGCACTGGAAATTGCGTCTAGACCACCAATAGCTCCTGAGGGTATGTGCACTTTTTTGTTTTTCACGTCCAAATCTAAGAGGGCTCCCACACTCATAACAATCAAATCAATATTTTTTTTCAGGATTCTGTCCATGTAATCTTTGACTGCCTGTTGTGATGCTGCCTCTACGATTACTGTAGGTTTGAGCTTAATCATCTCTTCAAAGTTTCTTACAATTGTTACAAGAACGTGCAATGACTTCTTGAGTTTTCCAGCTTTCTCCATCCTTTGATCATAAAGAATTAATTCATCACATTGAACTATTTCTCTTTCAACTGCTCCTGCAATTATTGTTCCGATTGCTCCGCATCCTATTATTCCCACCTTTCTCACTCTTTATCGCTTCCATTTAACACTTCATGACAAACTGGATTTTGTCGTAAGGCGCGATTTCTTTGCCTTCACCCTTTTCTGGTACAACTTCAATGTCTATAATCTTGCAGGTGCCGGTTATATCCTCCTTGCCTTTCATAATTTTCTCTGCTGTATCTTTTTTTCCAGCATAAATTGTCAACTTCTTAATCTGTGTGTTCAATGGCATCTGTCTCTCAGCTTTTTCCCTTCGAACTTCAGTTATGACGGCCATTATCAAGTCCCCATGTTTTTCTGCTTCTTCATCTAACCATTTTTCGACTGGCTTTGGCCAAGGAGATAAATGCACACTTTTGTAGCCCTTATCTTCAGCATACATTCTTTCATAAATTTCCTCAGCTATATGCGGCGTTATTGGTGCTAGCAACTGGAGAATCTTATACAAAACTACATATAGTGAGTATTGTGCTGCTTTCCTCTTTTCTTCTCCGTAGAGTTCCGGTTTATATAATCGGTCTTTTACGGCTTCGATGTAGCAATCGCAGAAGACATGCCATGTGAAGTTGCGTATTTCCTCCAAAGCAACATTGAACTGGCAATTCTCAAGAGCATCCGTCACATTCTTCGTCAGCCTTTCAACCTTGCTCAGAATCCATTTGTCCAAAGGCTGAAACGTATAATCGGCATGCTCATATGATGTAAAATCCTTTAACTGGTTGCTTACAAATCGGGCAGCATTCCACAGTTTAATTAGAAAACGCCAGCCATATTCAACGTCTGGCCAACGAAAAGGTATGTCTGAACCTGTAGCCCCGCCGCCTGCGACCCATTGCCTTGTTGCATCCGCACCATGCTGTTTCAACACGTCTTCTGCCGGCACATAATTACCTAGAGATTTATGCATTGACCGTCCATCTGTCCCCAAGACCATCCCATTTATTAGACAACTTTTGTACGGTTTTTCATTGAAAAGGGCTAAATGCCTAACCATCAGATAGTATGCCCATGTGCGGATAATATCAATGCCTGAAGGATGCACATCTGCAGGAAACAGTTTCCTCCAGTCTTCTCTGTCTGGCCAGCCAGCGTGAACAGCACATGTTATGGAAGAATCGAACCATGTATCTAAAACGTCTCTTTCACCCATGAACTCTGTGCAGCCGCATTTCGGGCATTTGTCAATTTTCGGATTTTCCATTCGTGGATCTATGGGTATCCAATTGTGTTCGGCGAGAACTATCTCGTTGCATTTTTTACAGTACCATATGGGTATTGGAGTTGCAAAAACTCTTTGTCTAGATATAACCCAGTCCCAGTCAAGAGATTTAGCCCAATCTATTAGGCGATATTTCATATGGTCAGGATACCATTTAATTTCCAAAGCTTTTTTTTCAACTTGATCCGTCAAGATGCGTGTTTTCATGAACCATTGTTTTCTTTCAAGAATTTCTATTGGGGTGTGGCATCTCCAGCAAACGCTTACTTCTTGACTTATCTTTTCAGTTTTTTCTAGTAAGCCTTCATTTTTCAAGTCTCCAACTATGGTTTTTCTAGCTTCTTCAGTTGTCTTTCCTGCATATTTTCCAGCGTTCTGGTTCATTTTGCCCTTTTCATCAATACACATTATGACTGGAAGTTTATGCTTCACCACATTTTTTACATCAGCTTTGTCCCCATAAGTGCATATCATCATGACACCTGTTCCAAACTCTGTATCTACAAGATCATCTGCTACAATCTCCACCGTTCTATTAGTTGTTGGCACATGAATTTTCTTGCCTATGAAATGTTCGTAACGTTCATCATGTTGATTAACCGCTACTGTTACGCATGCCGGAATTAATTCTGGTCGTGTTGTGGCGATAGATAGGAAGCCACTGTCCTCAAGACTGAATTTAATGTAATGGAATTGTGCGGTTCTTGTTTCATGCTCCACCTCAGCGTCAGCTATGGCGGTTTCGCATCTGGGACACCAATTTATAGGATGTGTTCCTCGATAAATGAAACCTTTTTTATACAGAAGAACAAAAGAGAGCTGTGTACGTCTCCAGTAATCCGGATCCATTGTTTTGTATTCGGTTGTCCAGTCTATTGAACATCCGAGTTGCATGATAGCTTGTTTCATTGCATGAATGTATTTGTCTACAAATTCTTCGCAGAGTTTCCTAAACTTGTCTGGAGGGATATCTGTTTTTTTGATTTTATGCTCTTTTTCGGTTTCCACCTCTACAGGTAAGCCATGACAATCCCATCCCTGAGGGAAGTAAACGTTGTAGCCCCTCATGCGCTTATATCTAGCCAACATGTCGAAGTATGTCCAATTAAGGACGAGACCCATGTGGAACTCGCCTGATGGATAAGGCGGTGGAGTATCGACACTGAATGTCGGGCGTGTCTCATCATTCCAGTCAAAATGATAGATACCCATCTCTTCCCATTTCTTCTGCCATTTTTCTTCAACATCAAGAATAGCAAATCTCTTAGGCAGTAGCTGCTTCATTACTACAACTTCCTTAAACCCGTTTAAACCTTAGGAAAGGTAAATATACAGCTAAATAACAGTTATCCTCGGAAGGTTTGGGGGGAGCTGGGATTATTACCTGGCTGAGAGGACGGTTGAACACCGTCGACCCTTAGAACCTGATCCGGGTAATACCGGCGTAGGGAGTATGCAACAAATGAAAGTAAAAGTACAGCCTTCACAAGTCGAGGTCAATATTAATTTTTTAAATTTTCAGGTGATGAGTTAGAATGGTTGTTCAAGTGAAAGCTGCACGGGAAGGAAAAGTAACAGAGGAAATGCGAATAGTTGCCAAGGATGAGGATGAGTCGCCTCAGAGCATACGTCGGCGATTGGCAGAAGGAACAGTGATTATACCTCGAAATATTCAACATGAAAATGTCCATCCGATAGGAATTGGGAAGGGTTTACGCGTCAAAGTTAACGCCAACATTGGCACCAGCCCTGATCTATGCGACCTAGATTTAGAAATTGAGAAAGCGAAGACCGCGGTTAGATATGGCGCAGACACTATAATGGATCTAAGTACTGATGGTGATCTTGATGATATACGAAAAACCATTTTGCAAACTGTTAATGTGCCCATCGGAACGGTTCCCATTTATCAGACAGCTATTGAAGTTGCTGAGAAAAAAGGGTCAATCATGCATATGAATGAAGATGATATTTTTAACACTATAGAAAAACATGCAAAAGACGGTGTTGACTTCGTGACAGTGCATTGTGGAGTGACCCAACAGATCGTCAAAAGACTCGTTAAGCATCCTCGTTTAATGGAAATTGTGAGTCGTGGAGGAACCTTCCTTGCTGCTTGGATACTGCATAACAAGAAGGAAAATCCACTATACGCAAACTATGATTATCTGCTGGAAATAGCTGCAGAGTACGATCTTACTTTGAGCCTTGGAGACGGTCTAAGACCAGGATGTATTTTTGACTCTACAGACTGGTCTCAAGTTCAAGAACTCCTTGCAATTGGAGAACTTGTAGAGAAGGCAAGAGCCGCAAATGTACAAACTATGGTTGAAGGGCCAGGACATCTACCGATAAATGAAATAGAAGCTAATGTACAGCTTGAAAAATCCATATGTCACGGTGCACCTTTCTATGTCTTAGGCCCTGTTGTAACAGAGATAGCACCCGGCTACGACCACATTGTCGGAGCTATCGGAGGAGCAATAGCTGGACTCTCTGGTGCCGATTTTCTATGCTATTTGACGCCTTCTGAACATTTAGGCCTCCCAACTCAAGAAGACGTTAAGGAAGGAGTAATCGTCACAAAAATAGCAGCGCATGCTGTTGATATTGCAAGACTAGGGTCTAAAGCAGCGGGCCGTGACTTGGCTATGGCGAAAGCTAGAGCAAGCCTTGATTGGAAAAAACAAATTGATAGCGCTTTAGATCCAGAAAAAGCCAGAAAAATCCGCAGCAGAGTGAAATTGAAAAACCCAGATACCTGTTCGATGTGCTCAGAATACTGTGCCATAAAAATCTTGAAGAAGGCATTAAAAACTGAAGGTCAATGCCTCTATGACTAATACAAGCTTCATCTTAGGAGGAGCATGAATGTTCAGCATCAAAAAGGTTGAAGGCAGAATTCCAATAGCGATCACGATTGCTGGAAGTGATTCTGGAGGAGGAGCTGGAATCCAAGCAGACCTCAAAACCTTTGCAGTTTTGGGTGTTCATGGAACAACAGCAATAACCTCTATCACAGCTCAAAACACCTATTCAGTTAAAACTGTTGAAGATCTGAGGCCTACAATGATTCGAGAGCAGATTGAAGCAGTAGCTGAAGATTTAAGTATTGACGCTGGAAAAACTGGGATGCTTCACACAAAAGAGATAATCATAACTGTTTCCTCAGAAGTCTCGAAATACAAGTTTCCACTGGTTGTCGACCCTGTTATGATTGCCAAGTCAGGAGTGAAACTCTTGCAGCTTGAGGCTATGGAGGCTTTGAAGAATCATCTTCTGCCGAAAGTCACAGTCATAACACCTAACAGGTTTGAAGCAAGCAAACTTGCAGACATGAAAATCGAAAATTTAAATGATGTGAAGACTGCAGCTAGAAAAATCTCTGAAATGGGACCAAAAGCCGTTGTAATCAAAGGTGGGCATTTAGAAGGCAGGAATGCAATGGATATCCTTTATTATGAAGACAGATTTGAAGCATTCAACGCTCCAAGACTTGATGTTAAGACTACACATGGAACTGGCTGCAGTTTTTCAGCTGCCATTGCAGCTGAACTCGCCAAAAAAACAGATATACCAATGGCTGTCAATAAAGCCAAGAAAGTTGTAACTTTAGGCATAAAGTTCGGATTAGAAATAGGGAAGGGATATGGCCCTGTAAATCCAATGGCTTACCTTTACCGTAAATCTTCAAAATATAATGTTTTGATGAGTTTAGAAAAGGCTAAGACTTTACTTGAATCAAACCCTGAAGTTAGAATGCTCGTGCCAGAAGTTGGAATGAATATCGCTATGGCAGTTCCTTACACCGAAAGCATTAATGATGTAGCTGCAATTGAAGGCAGAATTGCAAAAACATCCAGAGGTGTCAAGGCTGCGGGCAATCCAACATTTGGATGCTCTTCACACTTAGCCAGATACATACTTGAAATTCTCAAGCATGACGAAAATAAAACGGCCGCTATCAATCTCAAGTTTTCTGGCGACATTCTTGAAACCCTGAAAAAACAGGGTATGACCACATCATTTTATGATCGGAAAAAGGAACCTGAAGAGAATAAAAAAGTTGATGGAATGACCATACCATGGGGTGTAAGAGAAGCCATCAAAGATATCGGAAACGTTCCAGACGTGATTTATCATAAAGGCGATGTTGGCAAAGAACCCATGATAGTAGTTTTTGGCGAGCAAGCCCATGATTTGGCGAAAATTACAGTGAAGTTGGCAAGAGAGATTGAAAAGAAATGAAAACAAGAGTTATTTATGTTAAGAAGTTGGCTCTAGTTGCAACTTTCTCAGCCTTAGGAGTAGCTATTTCGCCTTTCTTGTGGTTTCCGTTCTTGGGTTCAAAAGCTTATCCAACACAACACATGATTAACGCAATCTTAGGAGTACTCTTGGGCCCATGCTGGACTGCCCTTGCAGCAATCATCATAGGAACAATTAGAATAATGTTCGGCGTAGGCACTCCATACGCTTTTCCTGGAGGAATACCTGGCGGCATAGTCGTAGGAATCATCTACTGGTTCCTTGGACGTATCAAAATCAATGAAAAGAAACGTCTAACTTCAGCACTTACTGAACCAGTAGGAACATTGTTAATAGGTGTTCCACTTGCCCTCTTTCTTCTTACGCCATTGATAGTATCTCAAGACGCTTTTGCTCCATGGATTGATAACACCAAATATCCTACAAGTCTAACATCTGAAAATCCAGCCTTTCTTGCTTTCCTAATCTATGGAGCCGGATGGGCTTTAAGCTGTATTCCTGGAAGCATCATAGGATTCTTCATCCTTCTTATTTTAAACAAAGCCGGGATGAATAGGGAGAACTTGTTTGGCGAAAAATGATAAAAGAGTGCAATTGAAAAGTAATGAAATCCTAGGTAAGAAACTATTGATATTAGGTGAAACTGGATCGGGAAAGACTAAACTGTTAGCCGAAATACTGCAAGAATTGACATGGCAGGTGGATCCTGAAGAAATAACTGTCATTGATTTGGCTCCGCAAAGAACCGGAGAAATTGGCGGAAAACTAACCGACTATCTTAACATAGACAGTAGAGTCAGATACTTGTCACCCGAAAAAGTTTATACTCCCAGATTAGCTGGCACCTCACCAGAACAAGTGTTACGTTATGCGAAACTGAACAAAAAAAGTATGGAACCCCTGCTTAATCGCTTTGTTAGAAATGTCACCAGAGTTCTTATGTTAAACGATATTACACTCTACCTTCATCTAGGTGAGTTACAGACTGTCTTGGAATGTGTAAGGTTGGCTGACACTTTTTCAGCTACAGCTTATCATGGTTCAAGATTTGATAAGGATTTTGGAACAGGGATAAGCGTAAGAGAAAGGCAAATGACCGAAGAATTAGCTGCTTTTATGGATTCTATTGTTAGAATTAACTAAGTTCAGGTATATCAACCATTTTGAATGGGAAAGTATTTTTTGTGCACATTAGAAATATCAGCTATTACAACTTAAAATTTCAACGTGACTCTCAGCTCTTCAATTCTGAAAGTACAAAATTCACAATTTCTTCAGCAATATTGGCTTTTGTAACTGATTGCAGACCCTTCCATCCCGGTTGACTATTGACTTCTACAATTAAAGGCCCGCTTGGACTTTTCAGAATATCTATTCCAGCGATTTTACATTGGATAAGGCTTGCTGATTTAGCAGCCAGTTCTTCAAGATTTTGGTCAAGCTTGATTGAAACAGGTTTTGCTCCTTGGCTGTAATTTGTTTTCCAAGTGTTTGCAACACGTTTCATTGCAGCGGTAACTCGGTTGCCTATGACAAAGGCACGGATGTCAGAGAAGCCATGTGGAACAAACTCTTGGAGATAGATTACTCCATGATAGAATGTTAAAGTTCTGAAGATTGTAGTGGCGACTTCTGGGTCAGTAATTCTTGTTGAACCTATTCCTCTTGAACCGAAAATCGGTTTGACAACTACATCTTCACCTAGTTCATGAAAAGCCTTCAATGCTTCGGCAACGCTTTCTGTTACTGTTGTACGTGGAACAGGTACACCATTATCTTCCAAAACTGCTAAAGTATCATATTTATCGACACAATGCTCAATGGCTTCAGGTGGATTTATGACATACAAGCCTAAGCGCTCAAGACGGTGTAGCACATCCATCCGAAAGACTATTTCTTCTAGAGAGCCACGGCCAATGGGGCGAACTATCAAAGCATCAAGATCTACTAGAATTCTAATGTTACCAACGTTCACGTAAGGTTTGTAGCCGACACGTGCAATTAATTGTTGAAATCTGAAGCAAACATGAGAAATCTCACGTCTACCTAGAGCTTTTCGAAGCTGAGTTGAACTCCAAGAATTTTTGTTACTTGTTAAGATGCCAATCTTCAAAAGTGAACTTCCTCTCCTAGTCTTTTAGAATGCTACGGGATAATATTCTTAAAGTTTCTGGGTAAAACTATCCTAAAACTTGTGAATGAAGTGAATTAGCTGCTCTGCTTTTTCGAATTTTCGGGAAAGTTCAATATTCAAGTAGGCACCATGAACATTGAAGTACGGTGGCCCTTTCCGTGAAAATAAAGTCAGGACTTTGCCTTTGTGATTAATTTTGAAGCCGTCTCTGCTGGGCTCGTGGCCCCTTATCAGAATGTTAACGTTGAGTTTCCGTAACATTTCATCTGTTGTTTTTTCATCGAAGAGTTTTCCTGCGCCTCTTGGGGATTCACACACTTTATTGATGTTTTCGGCTGGATCACTCCAGAGCATGTCTTCGAGCAGTCTTTCCCGGGGATGTTTGACGTGAGCGTAGGCTAAGTCTCGCAATGTTTTTGCTTTTGGTGGTAAGCCTCCATGAATCAGTAGGTAGTGTTCTTCAATTAACACTGCATTATATAGATGTTTGAATAGTTTCCAGATTTTGGAATAGACATCTTTCCATTTTTTACCGAATTTCATGTGTAACTGCATTGGTAAATCATGCGGGTAAGCTAAAAGGTCTTCTGGTCCTTCATGATTTCCACGCATCAAAATGACTTGCTTGGGAAATAGACATTTCAACTTCAAGATGATGTAGTAGACTTCAGTTGATTGAATGCCACGGTCGCCGTAATCGCCTAGGAAAATTAGGAATGGTTTCTTTTTCTGTTTAATCTTTTGTAGGAAATTGGTTTCTTCAATGATTTTGGTTAGGCTTTCCAAGTCTCCGTGTAAATCGCTAACTATTATTGCTTCGCCTAAGGGTTGAAGTTGGACAAGTCTACCTGTAATATTGAAGCTGCCAATTTGCCCATTTTCTTTAGAAAGCAGTTGCGTAGCTTCTTCAATCAAATCTGTAAATTCTCTGCATTGAACTTCAAGGGCTTCTTTGACTATCTGAGAAAGGTGTGTGTGCAACTATTACACCTGAAGTTCGACAAGGATTCTTTTGCCGGTGGAATTTAAAACGTTTTTTTCGATTTCGTTTTTTGTTTCATTGATTTTTCCAAGTGTTTCCTTCACGTTTAGCTTTACCGCGTTTTCTTCCAATTCTATCCGTTTCTTTCTTCTCTTCAATTTCTTAAGGATTTCTTGAAGTTCTCTGAGTTCTCCTTTTATATTTGTAATTTCAGTTGAGGTTGAAAGTTGCTTTTTCCGGGTCGCTGCCTCTCGGCATTTTTGATGAAGAGTCTTCAAAGAATCTTTGTTAAGGATTTTTTCTATGTCTTGTTTTGCTTTCAGTTCTCTACTACGCTTAAGTTTCAGTTTCCCTTCAGAGATCAAATGGTTCATTTTTCGGAGAATTCCCTTTAAACATGGATATTCTACGTCTTCTGCTGTCAAGGCTTCGAAGGGGTTTCCGATGTAATGGTTGAGTTTCTTTGACTCTTCAGGTGTTAAGCCCCCTTTACGAAAAACCATTCTTTGGAGTTTTATGAAGGGTTTTTGAAGATGTCGAAGATTACGTTTCACGTCCCTACTTAGTTTTTTCATTTCCATATTGATTTGATTGATTTGGGTCAAGCTTTCTTGATTTTTTTGAAGTTCCATTTTTTTCTGTGTTTCAACTATTTTTCGTTCAATTGAGGCCTTTTGTGTCTCAGTTTGCTTCTTTCGAGTTTCCAAGTCTGCTAGTTGATGTTCCATGGACAGAAGATTGTTGACAAGTTGGAAGGTTTCTTCTATGGTTTTGGTTTTGATGTATTCTTTTGTCAGAAAACTTTGAAGTTCTTTTGAAGATTCCTTTGCTTTTTCAAAAACTCCTAGGAATTTTCTTCTATCAAGGATGAAGAATGGTGATATTCTTGAAAACCAGTTTTTAATGTCAACTTCTGTTACAGTAAATGCCTTCCGAGTTTCTTGGACGAAATCGTGGAAGCGGTCATAGGAGACTTTTTCTGGAATCTCGATCTGTCGTATTCTCTTGAGGAACAACCGTGCAAGTTTGTTCAACGCTCTGGCTCGACTATAAGTGTTCTTGCTTCTCTTCTTGATCTCTTTCTGGCTATTATCTAACAACATTTCAGAAACGTCTATGATTTTCTCAAACTCGCTGTTCATTTCATCGAGTAGTTTTTCAGCTTTTTCATGGACTGGAATAAGAATTGAACGAGTTTCCTTTCTAAGCCAATCTTTAATCTTACTTGAAGATATTTTAGGAGTCTCTGACAATGAAGGAGCTTCCTAGTAAGAGATATATGTAAGCTATATTTATTTTTCAAGTCTTGTTTTGTACTTTTTTTTGGGTAGTTACTCTTAAATAATAACAACAAAGCTTCTGATACTACAACATTAACGGGATGAAAAACATGGACGCAAAAACAACTGCATTTATGTTAATGATGGGTGTGCTTGGAAACACATTATTTGCATTCTCCTATTTTGCTGGGTATCTTGCACCTGGAATAGCCTTTGATTTCTCTCTCATAGCTTGTTATATTGCAGGATTCTACGGTGGTCCTTTAATAGGCTTCATTTCAGGGCTTTTTGTAGGGATAATGCCTGGGATAATGTTTGGACCTATGGGCATGGGTTCGTGGCTTGGCTTGTTAAGTCTTCCGCTAGGAAAAGGATTGACAGCTCTAACTGCTGGAATTGTATCGAAATATTTGAGTTTGGGGGAGAGACCATATTCATCCCTTATCACAATTCCAGCAATCCTATTGGCTTTTATCCCAGAATGCCTTTTTACTTATGCCTATTTCACTTATCTACTGCCGTTTTTCATCGGAGGAGGAGGATCATTTGTGTTTGTCAACATCATCTTGCCGAAAGCCCTTATTGAAGTAATTGTAATCAGCTTTTTAATCGCTGCCTTAATAGGGAATCACGGCTTCAACGATTTTGTCAGCAGGTTTTTCACGAAGCCACACATTACTCCAAAGCTTAAAGCAACCGAATCGAAACTGAAGACTTGACGATTTTGTTAATAACTCCAGTGTTGATACTATGCACACTATCCGGTTAGCCTTCATATTGTTCACAGCACATGTTATCAACACAGTTGATCCAAATGGACGTGAACACATCGGACTCGTTCAGAAGGAAACGTAACATCATCTGTTCTTATGATTTGTCGCAATACAAGTTAAAATGAATGATACACACAATACTTAGCAAAACTTTTGTAACTACGGGACATGAATAAAGGCTTGAGGTGTTCGTTTGAGACTCGTTATAGCAATAACTGGAGCAAGTGGCGTCATTTATGGTAAACGTTTGTTGGAAGTATTGCAGAATGAGAATGTTGAAACTCACTTGGTTATCAGCCGAATTGCAGAAAAAATTATAGAACACGAGCTGGACATTACCAAAAATGACATTGAAAATCTGGCTACCCACTCCTATAAAGTAGATAATTGGAATTCTCCTATCGTCAGTGGATCATTGAAGACGGATTGTATGGTAATAGTTCCTTGCAGCATGAAAACACTTGCAGGCATTGCCTCTGGATATTCCGACAACGTGATTTTGAGAGCTGCGGATGTAACACTGAAAGAAAAAAGGAGACTGATTCTTGTGCCTCGGGAAACCCCATTAAACGTCATACATCTTCGTAACATGTTGAATCTCGCAGAACAAGGTGTACTGATCGTTCCGGCGATACCAGCTTACTATCATAAACCGAAGACTATCAAAGCCTTAGCAGATCATATTGTTGGAAAAATCTTAGATCTTTTGGGAATCAAACACTCACTTTACAGAAGCTGGCAACAAATCCAAACCAAGTAAGCAGATACGGACTCCTGCTAATCATAAAAGAGCATATCAAATACAAAAATAGGAATAGAGACAATGAGGCTGGTTCAAATACGTATGCGAGTGCGAACTTGTCATTCCAACATTCTTTTGAAATCTAGGTGTTTACCAAAATGCCTCCATTACAATCCTTCAAACAGTCTTTTGTTCACACAAGGCGGAAACAGCTAAGAGGAGTTAGGGTTGTAAGCCTATTGATCTTTTGAACACCTTTATGTTAGTTTTTCCAGCCATGAATGTGTTGCCAGTTTTGATGTTGTTAATAATCAAGATTGCTGGGGCGAATAAGTTTGGGTCGATTTTATAGAAGTCGTAGCTGGCTTCTTTGAAGATTTCTATGAAAGGCTTTCCATAATCTTTTGAGGCTTTGGATGGAGCTTTACTGATTATTTTCTTCAGTTCTTCTTCATCATCATATTCAATGGTGTAATAGGCTGTTCCTCCGTAGAGGATTGCGTCGTTTGTTCTTGCCATTGCATGCGTGAATTTTGGATGGATGGGCGAAATCGGTGCACATCCCCAAGCATGAAGGATTACTTTTGGGTCTAATCCAAGTTTGCCGAGTTTGTGGATTCCAGTTTCCACTATTCTACCTGAAACTTGTGTTGCGCCTGCTATGCTGGCTGTGGGTGTTAAGACCATCGTTAGGTCTTCTGGCAAGACCTTGCATTCTTCTGCAAGATGCTTTATGAGATTTATTGGTGGATGTTTATTGGTTTCTAACACCACAACTGCTTTGTCAAAATTGTCTCTGTATCCGATTTTTTCGTAGATTTCCTTAGGCTTCAGTGCAAGAGCTCTAGCTGGTCCCGATCCTATTGCAAAGTAATCTCCTTCTTTTATTTGCCACCCTGCGAACTGTGAGCCTAATGTTGCAATGACGGGATGGTCTGTGTAAACGGATATTGATGGAAGTTCAAGTTCCCCGTATTTTCTGCATGTTATTTCTGCATTTCCGTAGCCGCCCATGCAGATTTCTGTTATGATTTTTCCGGCTTGAAATCCTCCTTTGGCTTTTATCCCAGCGTCCAAAATGGTTGTTCCAGATGTTGTTTTTTCGACGAGAAGCCCATAATACTTCGATTTTTGGCATAGTTCATCACAAAGTTTCCATGCTAAACGATTCACACTTAATGTGTCATTCAAGGGAATTAGCTCCTTTCCATATTTCAGAGAAACTCTTCATAATGGTGTAATTGGGGATTTTTGTCTTTGAAGACAAAAAGTTTGCCTATGCCATTTTCTGCGAGATCTCCAAGGAAACGATAGAAAGGTCCCTCTACTGCATCGTCTCCTCCAATTTTTACTCTCTTTCTAATACTATCGATTGTGAATGTTGGTAGAACAGACTCTAAGAATCCGCCAATAATTATTTTTCCGTTTCTCATGCAAGCTCCAACTCTTCCTTCGCAGTTCTTTTGAACATATATTGTGCCATTATGCATTCTTGAACCAGCAAATTGACCTACGTTTCCGTAGATTTTGATTAGACCTTTCTTCATGTAAGCCCCTGTTTCATTTCCAACATCTCCGTGGACGATTATTTCTCCTCCGCGCATGCCTTGATTACTTCCGCGGTATGGTGCGGCTAGGTAATCGCTGGTGTTTCCGCGAATTTCGATTGTTCCACCCTTCATCATTGAGCCAGCCCAGCTCGCAACATTTCCATGAACAGTTATTTTTCCGCCTTTCATTTCCTCGCCGAGGTGCGTACCGACATCTCCTTTAATCGTTATGCTACCGCCTGTCATATACGCACCTATTCTTCGGACTTCACTTAGGTCTCCAGAGATTGCTAAGGTTGTCTCTGCTTGATGCTGGTCTGTTTTGGTTTCTTCAACCTTGAAGAGCTCTCCTAATCTTTTCTTTTTGTTTCCTTCCCAAATCTTCAGTGCTTCCACTTCTTCACATTTTTTGTCTTGAAAAATGTCAGGGCTTATGCACTCAGCTGTTACTGGAAACCTGAATTGTTTTAGAGGATATAGAGTTATCATTTTAGACATCTGCTTTTACGGTTATTGGGTGTGAGACTTCAAGGTAATTTTCTGTTACTGGATAGTTTTCATATTCTACAGTCCAGTATTCTCTGAACCTTCTTTTTATGTCCTCAGTTATTTTGATGGGTTCGGAAACTTGTACATTAAGCCACATGGTGGCCCCTTCAACATGCTCCAATATTTCTCCGTTTTTGGCTACTATCTTTCCGCTTTTGATGGTGTAGGCTGCGTTTCTAAACGCTTTTCTAACAGTCTTGTAGTTTCTGGAGGGATCTGTTGTTTTTGGGTTTATGTTGTATATGGCTACATCCGCGTCTGCACCTATGCCTAGATGACCTTTATTTCTGAGTGCTAAAGCTTTTGCTTGTCCCGCTCTAGTCATTATTGCAAGTTCATAGAAGTCTAATTCACGGTCTATTGATGGAAGAAGACTTCTGCTTCTTGCTCGTCGATTAATTTTTTTGATGGTTGCTTCTCTGGCTTTTCTGCTCATAAACCAAGCGATAATTCGAGGATAAGACGTGAATGGACCGCCATTAGGATGATCTGTTGTCATGAAAATCTTCCATGGATCTTTCACTAGCAGAGCCAATTCGAGACCTATTGACCATTGGATTGCATTGGCATAACTTTTGCGGCGATAGCGGAATGGTACGATCCCGGAGCTTGTCTCAGTCTCCACATCATGATTCACCCATTTATTTCTGCTCAATTCGTAAAGTGTATATTGGAATGGTCCATCAGCGGTCATTGTTGTTGTATCCGTAAATATTACTTGTCCCATATCTAAGGTTACATGTGAATGGTTGTTGACGTATTTTGCGATTTCGTCTGCTCCTGAAACCATGCTTCTCCAGTCTGAGCCTTTGAAGGCGCAGAATTGACAATGCGTTATATGAATTGCTGGTCTGTTTTCCGAGGCGAGATCTTCTACACATTTCATTGTGTCTAAGGCTGTCAGATAGTTACCAGGTTTTCCAAGATTGTTTGTGTGAACATGTATTGTGTGGGGTAAGTTCAGGATTTTGTTTACTTTGTATAATCCGCGGATGATTTCTCTAGGGGTTATACCGAAATATGGAACCTCATCATCTATACTGCTCATATTGCGTCCAGAACCCCAAGCTTCTGAGCCTCCAGGATTGACGATTTTTATGGCGTATCCCTTTGTTGCAGTAATCATCCACGCCACATATTTTGCACATTCCTCGATTTTTCCATCTTTCAAATATTCGAGCACAAACCACCAGTCGCCCAGAAGCGGGTAGGTGGCTTTATCAACCATCGGAGTGTCGTTCAATTCTTCATGAGTGTGTTTGGCTTCCAATGGTGGCATGGAAGGGTTCATTATTGTAGTGTAACCCATTCTAGCATAACGGTAACCAGTCGTAAAGGTGGAAGGAATCGAACGCCCAACACCAGACCTTATTATGGAAGTCTTCCGCTCAAAATCTCTAAAATGATCCTCTGGTCTCAGAAGCCTGCCAGTATTTACTTCAGAACCAGCGATATGGGTGTGAATATCTACCCCGCCTGGCATAACAACCATTCCAGATGCATCAACTTCTTTCGCAGTGTGTTCATTCACTTTTTCAACAATTTTACCGTTTTTGATAGCGACATCCATCTTTTCGCCAATGACACCGTTTATCGGATCGTAGACGAAACCGTTCTTAATCAAAAATTCCATTTACGCAGCCTCCACGATCGCCTTCTTAATTTTTCTAACTCCTGAGAGAATTCTCTTCAATATTTCTTCGTCTGTAAGAATCCCACGAGGCGGGTCAACTACTTTTTTGAGGGGAAGGGGCACATGATCCATGCGGTATGCTGTTCCGCTTTCTTCTATTCCAACGAATGCTGATGGAAAAACAACGTCAGCCATTTTGGCAGTAACGTTTAGATGAGGATCAATCACTATCAGTGGATTCCTAACAAGATGTTCAACAGCTTTCTTCGGGAAGTTTGCGACAGGGTCTGAAGCAACTACTAGGGCTGCGTCTGATTCCCTGTTTAATAGAATATCCATAATGGATGTTTCTCCAGGATTGTATCTTGGGTAACCCATTGAAAAGTCAACAGCATAAGGATAGCCTGTTTGCCAAGTGAAAACAGTGTTTGATCCTGTAACGTTAAAATGGCCTCTCATAGGCATTATCGCGAATTTGGTTCGCGTATTCAAATCACGAACCAAAGAAAGAGCAGCACTAATGTTTCGTAGTTTGCCTTTGCTCATAGTTAAACCAACACCGAAAAACAGTATGCCGAAGTCACATCCAATCATCAAATCTGCAATCTCTTCGAGATATTCCACTGGAATCCCAGCGACTTCGTCAACATCGATTTCTTCATCTCGAATTAGAGCTCTAAAGGCTTGGAGAAGCTCATAATCCTTGTTTGGTTCAACCTGAATAAAAAAGTCAGCTACATCAGCAGATTTCGTCTTCCTTACATCAACTACTACCAGCTTTCTCCCTTTTCTGAACATTTTTGGAGGAAGACCTTTCTTAAGAGATGCGGAAACAGAAGGTCGCCTTCTAAGGAAGACTCGTCTGAGAGTGCTTTCAATTTTTTTCTTAACAGTTGAAGCTTTGAGTTTTTCGATATACCCAGTCCAAGCACTGTTCTGAAATCTTCCCTTTGGAAAGGCTGTGTATCTTTCGATGTGCCTTGGGTGGGCACTCCATGGATTGCTTCCCCAATAAACGATAAGATCGGCCCTATGTCTAATCTGTCCGAGAGTACAAGAGGGAATACCTATGTTTTGGACACTCAGGATTGAAGGCCCATGGCAGACCACTGCTGTGTTATCAATTATTCCTCCAATTTCTTCTGCCAGTTCGAGTCCCACACGTATGGCTTCACAGCTTGTCGAGCTCCAACCATATAACAATGGGTAGTTTGCTTCTGCAAGGATTTCAGCAGCCTTCTTGATAGCTTCTTCCATAGAGCTTTCAACAAGTTTCCCCTTCTTTTTTATCAAGGGTTTCAAAATTCTGTGTTCACTACTATGCCCTAAAAATTTTGATTCGCACATAGCACAGCCGTTCTTAACCTTGACAATTTTTCCATTTTTGATAGTAAGCTCTATGTCGTCACATAAACTTCCGCAAACCGGACAGGTTACAGCTTTCACAACTGACAATCTAGCCTTGACACACCCCACTTTTAGATTCTTAAGTTGCTCAGACTAACCATTAAATCTTTTTGCGTTCGAGTTTAATTTACTGCCATCAAATCATTTTTTGATTCTGAAAAGCGCGCACTAGTACATATTACCAAATATGTTCTGGTTTGAAAGGCGTTATAACATCTGAAGAAAACTTGTCTGAATAGCATACGATAATATATGTATTACTCGTTCTGAAAATGTTCTTGGAGAAGTTCTTCCAAGCTCAAGATTGGCTTGTCAGGAGCCGGCTCAACCTCTGCAAGGATTCCCTTCAAAGAAGGCATACCCACACCATGAGTCTCCGGATTGACCACAACATTTGCCCATGGACCATATGGAATAAAAATTGTGCCAGAATGAGGAGATCTCAAGGACTCGATGGCTTTGACAGTCACTGAACCATAATCCGTTGAAACAAGAATGTTAGTCTTATCTTTTATTCTAAGCTTCTTCAAGTCTTCAGCATCCATGTGGCAGACTGAAACACTTTCCATGTATTCTTTCGAGGTTTTACCCCGTTCCTTGCCTACACCTTGCTCAATAGTTCGCCCAGTAACCAATATTACTTTCAGTCTTGCCTTTTGATCCATTTGTTAACCTCGATTTACTCTAACTCTCAACATGTTTTCGAGAGCTAAAATACATTGCCTTTAGCCTAATTAACTTTATTATCACGATTGGAAATGCTTTCAAGCTATAGAATATTATCGTCGAGATATCTTGCCAAATCAAGATGCGCGCTAGGCCTACTAACATTGTGCATCGGTAGATCTTCACTAGAGGCATCAAATCCGGCGACAACAATAGGTGCAGTGTTCCAGTTCTTCACAGGAATGTATTTTCAGTGGAATTTCTTCCAATCATACATCAACAAACAAATTGGCAGGACCACACCAATGACTTACACAGTACAAACATCAATAAAAATGACTAAATCGCAACACTAGCAACTTACTCCAGCCAATGATAACGCTCGCCGTTCCAGCAACCATTCTATTTCTGATTGGAAGGCTTCATAAAAGAATGGCTGAAAAAGAATAAAACTTAAAAAGGAAATGTAATTAATTACATCGTTATGTCAAAAATGGAACTCTCATCAAGACAAATAACAGTTATAGCCATTTTTGCAGCGTTATATGCAGTAATCTCAAGACTTCCAGGAATTCCAATAATTGGTGGAGGCAGCAAAATAGAACTGGTTGTAATTCTGGATCCCATTGTAGGAATTTTGCTGGGTCCTTGGATTGGTGGACTAACCTCTCTCTTAGGAAACTTTGTTGCTTGGATAATTCCATCAGTATCCTTCTACGGTATGCTGAATCTTCCAGTCGGACCTGTTGCAGCCGTGGTGAGCGGAAGTCTAGCAAGAAACACCAAGAACGCCAATTGGAAGTTTGCAGTAGTAATCTATGCTGTGCTTATGGGACTTTGGTATCTAACCTCTCCGGGACGCGCAGTGCTTTATTATCCGTTTCTACATTGGACAGCGTTTGCCCTCATAGTAGTCTTCAGAGATAGAATTTGCAGCTTCTTAGAGGCAGATGTAAATCATAAAAAGGCTCTAGGTGCAACAATATGTTGCTTCAGTAGTATAATGGCAAACAGTATGGCTGGCAATCTCATATATATCGCTTCAGTTGGGTGGTTTATTTCTCTCGAAGCTGTTAAGGACACTTTGAAGAATCTTGGATTCTTCTGGTTAAAATCAGGGTTGCCACCTCCTCCAGATGACCCGCTTGGAGCCATTTTCGCCACGTATCTACCGATAACAGTTGTTGAGAGATTGTTGATGACGATCGTCACGGTTTACTTGGTCTATGGACTTATATTCGCGCTAAGAAAAAGCGGCATTATGAAGTTGGGATGATAATGGAGGATAAAGCATCTCGCATACTTTACTTTCTGCTTTTCTATTTAGGCTGGATTGGAATACTTTGGACGGTTTATGCTTTTGCCATAAACGCTTATAATAAAACCATGAGCATCTATGCAGAAAACCCGTCGTTCTTCATATTGCTCTGCGTCTCATTAATAAGTATAGCTGCTGCTATCATGCTTGAACGAACAGGTCATACTGAAAAGTAGTCATTGAAATCTCCTGCATTTTTGTATAGATGAGTGAATAACAGGAATTATAGGCTGCATCCTTATGCGGTGTTTCTTCCATAGAACAAAAACATGAAATACTGTAACAATTGCTTGGGTCCATACGTGGCGGTACGAACTGTCGGATTGTATAATGTTGGCTTAGCTTAGGATGCGATTTTTAGGACTTGTTCATAGTATCTAGGGCAGTAGGTCAATACAACTTGGTAATAGTTTTCTTTAGGACGTATGACCTTTTCCAGATTTCCTTCAACATAGATTGTTTCATCTTTGCGTGCTTGCATTCTAAATTCTTCAACATAAGAGATAATTCGGTTCACCTCAACGGCGTCTCTTGCTCCATTTAACACCTTCAAAGGCTCAATGCTGTAAATGGATGGAATGAAAAGAGCATCTCGATCTACAATTACACGTGCAAATATTTTAGTCCACCCCATCTGCTGAACTCTCGTCTCAGCATCATATTCGTTATTGATTTCTTCCCAGTTTTTTACTGGTTCGAACTCTGTCTTGATTACTCTCCCACCTCTCTCGTCAGTAAACAACGCGTAAATCATTTTTCTCCGCTGATGCCAAATATACTCTTTTAAACTATAATTTTGGAAACTCCAACGTTTTTCTCTCACGGAATCACCAGTTTCAAACTCGTTTCTAAGTGGAGAAAACTTGTTTCCATAAACTTCCTGCAAAGTCTCATATAACCTAACAAAATTCCTTTTACCGTAAATTATAAGGTCTATATCAGAAAATTTTGGATGATAGAAACCATGAAGGATAGAACCAAATACACCGAAATCCTTCGTTGACAAACTGGAATGTTGTGTTGTAAATTCTAGAATGTTTTCCAAAGCTGCAAGGAGCTTATCTTTCGAGTCCATCTCAATTAGTGTTTCAAGCGATTCATATGGCTTTCGCACATTCTCAACATCATGGTCGTAGACTCCTACAACTTTCCTGTGAAGCATATCATGAAAAACTATGTATTGCGGAAAATGTTTTTGGATAAATCTCCAGCCTTCATCTTCATAAAATTTGTAGAAGACATGTCGTCCTTGATTTCTGAGTGCTTTTGGATTGGTTGATTTGAAGATTTTGGCTGCTGCGTATTCAGCATCACAAATATAAGCGTTTGATGGGTGAGAGTATCCGAAAACGCGGAAGATCAAACCTTCCTTTGTGATTGGTGCGTCTCGGTCCCTGAGCTTTAGATTGGCCAAATATATTCATCCTCCTTCATGCCTGTTCCAACAACAACTTGATGGGAAATCTCACCTGTTTTAATATTTTTAACTTGTTCAAGCATCCCTGAAACCTCCACATTACTTCCTCGTTTGGCAATATTTCTGTAGCATCCGATCATGGAAACCACAAACTTGGGAGTTTTACTTTCAAGAAACGCCAAATTTGAACGGGATAACTTGCAGTTTTCGATTTTGTAGATTGCTGGTCGAAACATAGCTTCATTGTCATCTGAAATTTTACATTGAAACTTCACATGTTTGATTGGTGAATACTTGTGCGTTCCATACTTTGTATCGACCTCTTCCAGTTTGCGGATTGCATTATACATGAAAATCTTGTTTTGATAGCGACCTTTATACAGTCTCGCTGCATCTAGCCGATTTTTTACTATATAGTTCAGTGTTCCTTCTTCAACAAGCTTACTTATAGTGTCCTCTATGTTACGAAAGTTCTCCGCCCCATATACAACGAAGTCTATGTCAGATTTGGGAGTGTGCATATTCAAAGCAATTGAACCATGAACACCAAAATCTTCCAAAGGGATGCTCGATTCTATAGACAGTAGTTCAATGAGGTGCAAGGTCATCTCTTGTAAGTTATCCTTTCTTCGTGTCTTTTTGAGGGAATTAAGATCCTGTCTGGGAACATAGACTCTTCTGATAGAATCCAAGGGCGTACTAATCACTTCTTTTTGTCTAAACGGACAAAAGTAGACGTACTCTGGGAAGTTGTTCTTGAAAGTCTCAAGAAACATTTGATAATTCTTTGACGTATAGAGTTTTTCAGCTCGAAAAAGCTTCAGTCTCTGATATTTCCAAGTCCTTTTTAAAAAGCGAACATGGAAAAGTGTCCTAAATTTGGAAGGAATGTATTTCAAGAAGGAGAAAACCTGACCACTTGGATGTTCATACCCGAAAACATTGAATATGAATCCCTCTTTAGTTACAAATGTATCACCATCAGTTAGAATCCGACTTTTCAGAGTTGCCGTCTAGAACACCTTTAATAGTATTTGAATAAAACAGTAAAAAACGTATTGTCTGGAGCAACACAATATTTAAGATGCGTTTGAACAAATCAAAATTGAAGTGAGTAGGTTGAATACGAATTTATATCCGTATGTAGTCTTCCTTCCCACGGAAGAAAAAAACAAGGTATTGAGTGCAATTTTTGGTTCGAAGGCAGCTGTTGATATCTTAAAATTCTCCCTTGACCAAGGCATCTCAACTAGAATCTACCAAAAAGATATCATCAGAACACTTGAGTATTCCAACAAGACAATCATCAAAAATTTGAAGTCATTAACTAGGCTTGAGATTTTGACGGAGGATATGGAGAAAAATGAAAAAAATGGACGTATTGTATGGGTTAAGACTTATGAACTCTCAGACATAGGCAAATGGTTTGCTTTGTTGCTTGCTGAAGAAGAAGACTTGGCTGAAAAAGAGAAAGTGGAAATATTCCAGAACATTTTTAGATCATACATAAAATGGGTGAAAGACCTATCAGAGAAGCTTTGCATGGACAAGAAAACAATAGAGAACATCTTTAGGGAAGAAATGGAGTAGGTATAGGAAGGAGACAGTTGAAAACAAACATCTTCGCAGTCGTTGGCAGTAAAAGTTCTGGGAAAACAAAAACGATAGAAGTTTTGACGGAGGAGTTGACTAAAAGGGGTTACAGAGTTGCAGCGGTTAAGCATATTCCCGAACCGAACTTCACAATGGATAGGGAGGGAAAGGATACATGGAGATTTGCTCAGGCTGGAGCCAAAACAATTGTTAGTGTCGCATCAAGAGAGATAGCTACCATAGAAAAGACAGATGAATCAAATATTTCACTTGAAGAAATTGTTCAAAGGTGCAGTGACAGTGATGTGGTTCTATTGGAGGGTTTCAGAAAACTTGTAGGTAAGAATAAGGATGTACCGAAAATTGTAACTGTAAAATCTAGTGAAGAAGCCTTAGATGCCTCAAAAACTTTTCAACCTATACTAGCTTTCATGAGTTTTTATCCAATAGGAATATTGGATTTGAATATTCCCTATATGAATATGCTAGAAGACAAGGAGAAAATTGCAGATATGGTGGAGAAAGATGTCGAAAAATAATGGAAAATTGACAGTCAAAATTGATGAGAAAAAATTGCCCATGCACCCCTTTGTTCAAAGAATAATAAGAAAGACAGTCTTAGCTATGCTCTCAACTCTAAAAGGTGTCGAGATTCAAGGCGATGAAACTATTGAAATAAAAGTCAAGGAAGCCGCCTGATTCCTGCAGTTGACCTGTGGGGTTTGAAGATTCTTTCTAAAGGGGGAAGAAGAGAGAAAGGAGATACTTCTTCAAAAAGAAAGAGGGGTTCTCCAAACCTTTCCACTTTCAGCGGCTTCTTCGGACTTGCAACATTACCTCATTTAGAGAGCTTTGAAAGCATCAAACCATCTTTTGTATAGGGCTATCATGTTGAGGGAAACACTTGGTTTCCTCTCCTCAAGTATTCTTCGGAAGTCATCCATCCTTAACAATCTTGGTTTAGCTAGCTTGTCAGAGGCTTGGCCTGATTCAAAAAACTCACCTATGACCTTCAGATGTGCCGATTGACATACATCTTTTATGTCACTTCCAGAAAAGCCTTCGGATAACCTAGCTAATTCATGTAAATCAATGTTTTTGGCCAATTGCAGACTACGTGTGTAGAGTTTGAACATCATCAGGCGGGAATGGTGACTAGGAAGTGGTACTAAAATCCGTTTCTGATATCTCCGTATGAAAGGCCAGTCTAAGTCCCAAGGCTTGTTTGTCGCTCCAATAATGTAAACATGCAAATTTTTACCTTTATCTATAACGCCGTCCATCTCCTTCAAGAATTGATTTCTAACGCGAACTTCCCCACCGACTTCATTCGAGTGTTTTCCCATTAGAGAGTCTAATTCGTCGATGAAAACTATAGCTGGTCTTCCTTCAACAGCTGATTTCCTAGCTGAACCGAAAAGTCTGGCAACGTTCTTTTCACCTTCGCCCAACCACTTAGACATTATTGAGGCGGCATCAATAGAGATAAATGCAGCATCCATTTCTGTAGCCACTGCTGCCGCCAACAGAGTTTTTCCACAACCTGGCGGCCCAAACAGAAGAATACCTCGCGGCCATCCTAATGGAAATAGATCGGGTCTCTGAACTGGATATACTATCGCTTCTTTTATCGCCCTTTTTGCATGATCGAGTCCGACGACTTCTCCCCATTTAACATTTGGTTTTTCTTTCACTATAAGCTCGTCATAACTAGCCTTTCCACCCTGAGTGGGGGTTGCACTTTCAACCGTCTTGTCAGTCTCCATTTGTGACTCAATGGGTGTTATTGCACCTTGTAATGCCTTTATTCGTTCCTGGTAGGCTATTGCTCGCTGTATGTACACCTCGTTTAGATTATATTCGGGATATAATTGAACCAGTTTCAGGAGTATTTCTATGGTTTTCTGATACATCGTGATTGCCATACCTCTCGAACCTTGTTTATCCAATCGGACAGCTTCTAAGGCATAGTTAGTTGCGGAGTTTTCCAGTTCTTGCGGAGCATCCATAGCCATTCACCTGGTTTTAGTTTCAATTACTACCTTGCCTTTCTCTCCCAAGTTCTGAAGAGCTTTCTCGATTTCACTATATGAAACATTCAATTCAAGAGAGCATTGCATCAAATCTACTTCTCCTTTTCTACTCTTAACATAATCCAAAAGAACATTTTCCAGTGACGACTTTTCAACCTTTAAGGAAACCTCCTCGACCTCTGCTTCCTTAAAAGAAAAAAGATTCTGTGAAGATGCCATATCTGTTTCAACAGTTTCTTCACTGATGGATTGGGAACATGTCGCTGCCAATGCAACCATCTGTCTGACAGGGACTTCCTCTGGAGTTTCGAGAGTAGCAGGTGGTTCGGGAAGCTTTTCAGCTATCTCTTGTTCCAAGAAGATTGACACTTCTTCCAACACTTTCTCTCCACTGGGGGTTGTCTTGTTTACTGGAATTATCGACTCGTCAACTGTTATTCGTGTAGAATCAAGGGTTTCAGTTATTACGTCGTTGACTCTGCTCAGCTCTGATGAAACATCAGGTAAGGCTTTGAAGAGTTGTTTCGAAACTTTTTGAAGTGTTCGTAGTGCTGGTTTCAAGTCGACGATTATGTCGCTCAATTCTCTCATTGTTTCGAGTCTAAGGATTACCCGTTCAATCGCTAATTCCACATGGTAAAGAAAATTTATTAGTCTCTTGATTTCTGAAATTTCGTTTGCGCAGATTGTGGCTCTGTCTTTATTCTTGTTTTTCAGGGCATGAATACATGTTTGAAATAACGCGTTGTCTCTCTTCTCCAGTCTGAAGGACACTTGTCTAATCTTGTGTTGCTGAATTTTTAGTTTACGCATCGACTTGCCTATAACTTCCCGTATTGGTGGAGGGTCTTTTTGGAAAAGCTTCATAATATCAGCTCCCTCCGCCCGCTACACTTCGATCCTAAGCGCTGGATTTACCGGCTTCTTTCACGTAGACTACTACTGGTGGTTCCGGAAGACTTGGTGACTGAGTCGGGGGCTCCTCCTGAATTATCGATTCTTCTGCAGATTCCTCTTCAGCTTCCAGTTCTATCTTCAGTTTTGTATCTCCCAGAATAATGTTTGAAAGCTTACTCTTCATCGCTTCGAGATCACTTTTCTCCGTGTTAGCCTTCTTCAAGCATTCTTGTATTACTGTGAAAGCTGTTTGGTATGATTGCTCATCAATTTTCCCTATTTCATGTTCGATTTCAAGATTGACCAAAGCGTAGTTCAGGTCCTTGATTTCTTGGGTGCATCTGGCGATTTCCTTATCAATTTTTTCTGTTAAGATTTCGGCTTCGCTTTTCAGCTGGTTCAAGACACCTTCAAAACTTCTGTGCAGATCATCGTGTACTTCAGGTGAGATTTTGTTTTTCCCTACAAGATCTTTCAGAGCTTGGTCTTTGCGCCAAATTAATGGAATCTGATCGCAAAGGGATGTAGCTTTCATTTTTGTTTTGGATAGAAGAGTGACTTCTGAATCATCGATTTTAAGGCTTTCAGCAGCACACTTTATTATTTTGCCGTCTCCTTGTCGAATGTATGCTGAATCAACTCTGCCACTTGGATTTACAGCTAAAGATGTGACTTCGCCAATTGTACGTCCGTATTCATCTTTTAATTGTTTGCCGATTGACATAAAAAACTTGGATTCTTGCGTCATGGTATAATCATCTCCTATGTGATTGGCTACTAGGATGTTTCAGTAGGGGATGTCTCGCCTATGGGTACCGAAGGGATTCCGGCTGGCAGGTCTGGGAATTTTTCCTTGACTTTTTGTTCTGCAACAACTGCGGCTTCTGTAAGAATTTTTTGAGCGTCTTCATTGGCAGTGTCAAAGTTCATTGAGAAACCTCCACTTTGTCCAGCTTCCATTATCACTCCGCTTAGTATGTCGCCTATATGTCCCAACTCCCTTTCTGCTTCTGGGAAAACATTGGTCATTCCTGCTTTTACTGCCCTTAAAACGCCTACTGCTGGACCGAGTGTAGAAACGACATCTCCAAGTTCTGACACTGTTCTTAATCTCAACACGATTTGTTCTAGGGCAAGTCGTGCATGCATGATCATTTTTTCCATTTTTCTGATTTCGGCTAATTCGTTAGCGAAAACATTTGCCCGTGCCATATCATGTTTTGTATAGGCATCTACGATTCTTCCGAATATGGATTTGTCCCTTTTGCTGAATTTGTCGCCAGCTTGATCTAGTTTTTGTATTTGCATTTCTAGGCGTCTAACAGCCACGTCAAGTCTCGGTTTTAATGGACCTGGCGGTTTCACTGCTTCTTTAATACGTTCCGTTAAGGGTTGCTCACTAGGTTTATCTTCCCACTTTTTAGCAAATCTTTCTGACAAATTAAATACCTCCGAGGAGGAGAGTACGCTTAAACAAATCTTATACATTGTTAATATGTAGAAAACATTCACGTATATACGTAGGACAATATAGGCGTCAAAAACCGTTTTGAGCTTTAATTTTCCAGTGAAAAGAATTACTTGCTGCTTTCACTGTAATAGACAAAAAAGTGTAAGTTAAACTAAAAAGGGGCTTAGAATCCTAATGTAAACAAAGGTGAAAAGCTTGGGTGAAAGATTAAGGGTTTTCGGGCTAGTAGCGGTCTTAGGATTCATGGCAGGAATCATAGCCCAACTGACAGTGGACCATGTGATTCCAGCACTTCTAACAATATTGCCAGAACTTGTTCAGATAAGGTTTCTGGTTTCAGGATTTGCCGGAGCCTGTCTGACACTAGTCTTGGTCAGTATTTGGGCTTACATCACAGGACCCGCAGAACCATAAAGAATCTTCCTTCACATCTCCCTTATTTTCGTATTTTTAGTTCATATTATGCCTCTTAGGATATACATGTCGTTTTGGATTGAAACTTAAAAAATGGTATAAGACTGGCAGAAATCCCAGAATCCTTAGGTTTGAGTAAAGAATAAACACTTTCGTAACGTTATAGTTTTATGGTTACGTCTTGATAGGAGCGGGGAGACTTTGGGTCGCAATGTTTTCCAGTTGCTTGATAAGTCAGTGCGTGAAGCATTAGATGAATTAGGATTTTCTGAGCCCACTCTTCCTCAAGTTATGGGTATTCCGCCTATATTGAAGGGAGAAAACGTTCTTTTGATTGCGCCTAACGGAAGCGGCAAGACAGAAGCTGTTATTCTACCGATACTATCTGATCTTATTCAACGAGACGCTGAAAAAGGCATATCAATAGTCTATGTCACTCCTTTAAGAGCCTTAAACCGTGATATGTTGAAACGTTTATCTTTTTGGGCTTCCAAGCTTGGTGTCTCAATTGAAGTCAGGCATGGTGACACTGAGATAAGACTTCGGAGGAAACAAGCCCTCTTCCCGCCTATTATGCTTGTTACGACGCCTGAAACTCTTCAAGCCATTCTTCCGGGCTTGCGCATGAAGCAGCATTTGAGTCATATCAAGCATATTATAGTGGATGAAGTGCATGAACTAGCATCAAACAAACGTGGAGTTCAGTTGACGATAGCCTTAGAACGTTTATATGAGATTGCTGGAAGAGAGTTCCAGAGGATCGGGTTATCAGCAACAGTAGCAGACCCAAGGAAGGTTGCGAGATTCATCGCTGGAACACATAGAAGCATCAAAATTGTTGAAGCAACTCCGTCGAAAGGCTACAGATACTTGGTGGAAACCCCAAATCCAGAGAATGTTGACTATGATTTAGCTGGAAAACTTAGAACTTCACCAGAAGCAGCAGCAAGAATAAGACGGATAACAGAACTTGTTAACAGTCACAAGTCAACTCTAATCTTTGTGAATAGCAGACAAAACGCGGAGATGCTTGGCCACAAGTTTAATCAGCTTAACCGATTTGACATCGCGGTTCATCATGGCTCTTTGTCAAAGGAGGAGCGTGCAAGGATAGAGGATGAGTTTAAGTCAGGAATTTTGAAGGCAATTGTCTGCACAAGTACATTGGAGCTTGGGATAGACATAGGCAAAGTAGACCTGGTCATTCAATATCTTTCACCCAGGCAGGTCAGCAGTCTCATTCAGAGGGTGGGGAGAAGTGGTCACCGCTTAGATAAGCTTTCTGAAGGTATCGTTATCACAGCTTTTCCAGATGACACTCTTGAATCAATTGCGGCTACAGAGAGTGCCAGCAAAGGTATGATTGAACCAGTTTTAATTCATGAAAACGCCTTAGATGTTCTAGCGCACCAAGTTGCTGGAATACTCTTGGATAAGGAAAGAATAGATATGAGATCGCTTTTGAACATACTGGAGAGAGCATATCCCTATAGAAATCTTACGGAAGACAAGCTTCTTGACGTAGTTGACTATCTAGACTGGTTGAACGAGTTAAGAGTTGAAAAGGAAGGAGAGTCTTTGAGGAGAACTAGGAAGACTTGGCGTTACTATTATGAAAACCTATCAGTGATTCCAGATGAAAGACGCTATCCAATTGTAAACATAATTTCAGATCACAAAATCGGTACTCTAGGCGACGAGTTCATGGCTTTGAGAGTGCGCGTAGGATTAAATTTCATATGTCGAGGAAAGGTTTGGCGCATAATCCAAGTAGAGGATGAAACAGGCACAGTCTATGTGGTTCCCTCAGAAGATCCCTTGGCAGCAATTCCCGGATGGGACGGAGAAATGCTTCCAGTACCCTTCAATCTAGCCCAAGAAACGGGAAAAATACGGGAAAGAATTGCAGAAGAGTTGAAGACAGCAGGAAAAGTTGAAGTAGCAACGGAAAAAATTGCGGAAGAACTTGCAATAGACAAGTCTACTTTGGCTAATGCAGTTGGAGAGATTTCAGAACACATTAAACAAGCTGGAAAACTACCTACACATAATCATATTATTTTTTCACGTTTGCTTCGGCGAGATTGTGAATCGCACGTTAGGTTGTGTTTTCGACGCTATACTGTCAGATCATGAACTCATAACAGGATGGTGGAACGATGGCTACAGAATTCTGATTGAAACACCAAGACAAATAACAAAAAAGGAACTGGAGAAGCTCCCAACAACTCTTCTCAACTTATCTGTTGAAGATGTGGAGAAATCTTTCAGTGAATATTTGGAAGCTAGATTCCCTTTCTCTTACAAGATGAAGTTTGTAGCTGAGAGATTTGGAGCGTTGCCACGTGGAAAGACGATTCTGAATTCCAATAGGTTAAAGCAGTTGCTGGAACAGTTTAGGAAGACACCAATCTTTGATGAAACATTGCGAGAAGCAATGCTTGAAAAAGTAGATATTGAGAAAGTTAAAGAGATCATAAAAGACGTTGAAGACAAGAAGATTAAAGTCAGCACACTACGTAGTTCGAAAAAGCCCACGCCTTTAGCCTATCACATATTAACAAAATACTCTGACATTTCAGAGTTGATGGTTTCTGAACGTGTTCTGCTAAGCAATATAGATAGAATGAAGAGGACAATAGAAGCTAGAACCGTCATTCTAATGTGCCTTTCATGCGGTAAACGGACAGGAGAAACGAGAATACGCAATCTGCCAGAATATCCTACATGCAAAAAATGTGGACAACGGCTTCTGGCACTGATACGTTTTGGCCAAGACATAAAAACTTTACAGAGGATTTTGAAGAAAAGACTGGAGAATAAGGAATTAGCAGAGGAGGAGCTTAAGGATTTAGTCCATATGAGACATACTGCAGATTTGACATTGAGCTACGGTAGAAAATCCATTATCGCACTAGAAGTCAAAGGTGTAGGTCCAGAAACTGCTTTCAGAATTCTAGGGAAAATGCATCAGAAAGAAGATGAGTTTTACATGGACCTGTTGAAAGCAAAGATTCAATATTTACGAACGCGAGAATACTGGAAAAACAAGGAATAACCACTTCTCACCTAGCACGTGCTGCGTAACAGAAATCTCTCACACTATTCCAGTAAGACGTTACCTGCCCACCCCTCTACCCCACCTTTTTTCCAAGTGGAGATTTCTCTTCATTCTCTTTCTCTTAAAATGAGACAAGCCCATCTTGGCTTATGCAAATTCATAATTGAAGTTTCTACAAATAAAATGTAGTACTTTGCTGGATGGGTTTTTTGGTGTCGATAATTTGTCAGTTGTGAATACATTGATGTACATTGCCATGTTGACTTACATAGTGCTTGGTTTCTGTTAGTGTGAGAATTAATTCTAGGGAATATATTTGATTAAATTCTTTCTAGGTTTCTGAAGGAGAGGTTTTTGATTATATCTGTTTTTAGTGAAACTAGAAAGCTCTCCACTGATGTAGTTTTCAAACTGAGAAGACCTCTGAGTTCACGGGTGAACTCTGAAAAGTCTGTGAAGTTTTCGTGTATTGAAACTAGCAAGAGTGTTTTTCCCTCAAGTCCTTCACCTAAGCTTGCGAAGATTATTTTCTGGCTTTCTGAAATCAGTTCTTTCATTTCCTCTATGTCTTTTTGCTTTGTACTTATTAATAGAAAATTGAAAGCTAGTATTTCGAACTTCAGTTTTTCAAGAGCAGGTATTATTGTGTATTCTTTGATGTGCTTCAGTTTTTCAAGTTTTTTCCGATTCCTAGTTATTGTTGGTTGGGATACTCCTACAGCTTTTGCGAGTTCTCTGTCGCTTCGTTTTGAGTCTTTCATCAGTTCATAGAGTAAATCTATCATGCTTTTCTTTGGCATAGCTTACGTTTACCTTTTCCAATCTCATAAGGTTTACTGCAAAGTCACGAAAACTTGTTTTGAATACGAGTTAGATTATTCCTTTTCTTTTTAGCATTTTCTCCAATATGGGACGTAATTTCTCGTTTTCGGCTTCGATTTTGTCCTTGCCTAGTGTATGCATCTGTTCAGTCATTTCTGTAACGACTTCTGCAAACTTCACTCCCTCAGCAGCTGAGACGTATTCTACACGAAATCTTTCTGCGCTTAATCCAAGTTTCTGCAGCATAGGCGCTAAGGCATCCATTCTTGATTTCATCTTGTAGTTTCCACTGATATAATGGCAGTCGTATGGCAGGTGGCATGCACCCACCATAACCATGCCCGCACCCAGTCTGAAGGCTTCCAGAATGAAGTCTCGGTCTACCCTTCCTGAACACATGACCCGTATAGGCCTTATAATCGGTGGATATTCAAATCTGCTTGTGCCTGCTAAATCTGCTCCTGCATAGCTACACCAGTTGCATAAGAAAGCTAAAATCTTGTCTTCAGGATTCTCTTTGAGGGCCATCCTGATCTGAGCGAAGATTTGAGCATCTGTGAAGTGCATCTGTGTTATAGCGTCTGAGGGACATTCTGCTACGCATGTTCCACATCCGTGACACATTGCTGTGGTCACTTGAGCTGCTTTTCCTTCTTCAGCCTTTATTGCTCCATAGGGACATCTCTGGGCACATATACCGCATTTCGTTTTAACATTTCTACACTTATCTGGATCTACAACGGCTATTATTGGTTCAATCTTCCACGTTGGCTTTGAAAGCACAGTTGCTGCTCTTCCTGCTGCACCACTGCCCTGTGACACGCTGTATGGTATGTCTTTTGGTGCTTGACAGGATCCAGCGAAGAATATTCCGTCTGTAGGAGCTTCCAATGGTTTAAGTTTAGGGTGACTTTCCATGAAGAAGCCGTCTGCTCCACGTGTCACATTGAGTATGCGAGCCAGCTTATCTGCACCTTTCTTCGGTACGGCGGCAGTTGCCAAGACAACCATTTCAGCTTTTAATTCTATAGGTTGGCCAAGCCCTGTATCTTCAGCATGTATGATTAAATCCTTTGTTTCAGGAACCTCAAAGACTCGGCTTACTCTTCCACGAATGAAGTTTACACCAAGCTTTCTTGCACGTTGGTAGAACTCTTCAAAGCCCTCAAAGTTGCTCCGCATATCCATGTAGAAGACGTAGACTTCTATGTCTTCCTTATACTTCTCTTTAAGCTGGATTGCATGCTTCAAAGTATACATGCAGCAGAAGTTCGAACAATATGGATACTTGTTCACGTCCCGTGAACCAACACATTGGATGAAGGCGATAGTGTGAGGTTTCTTTCCATCTGAAGCTCTAACAACTTTTCCGACGGTTGGACCTGCAGCAAGTATCAGCCTTTCAAACTCTAGAGAAGTGATCACGTTTGTATATTTGCCATATCCGTAGAGAGGATCATCATACGGTAAGTAGATGTCATACCCTGTTGAAACAATTATCGCCCCTACTTCCAATTCGATTTCTTCAGGTTCCTGTTCAAAATTTATAGCCCGTCTTGCTCCACAAGCGTCAACACACTTGTAGCATTCAATACAGTAATCCTTGTTTAGAGTGTAGATGAGTGGAACTGCCTGATCAAATGGTACGGATATAGTCGTTCTAACACCTAGATTCATGTCCCACTCGTTAGGATATTCAATGGGACAGACTTCTCTGCATTCGCCACATCCTGTGCAGTTATCAGCAATTACATACCGAGGGTTTTTTCGAATCTTAACCTTAAAATTGCCTATGTAACCAGTGACACTCAGCAGATCAGCATAGGATATTATCTCAATATTGGGATGCCGTCCAACATCAACCATTTTTGGGCCTTCAATACAGATGGAACAGTCAAGAGTTGGAAACGTCTTATCCAACTGCGCCATATGGCCTCCTATGCTTTCCTCCTTCTCAAGTAGATAGGTCTTGAATCCCATTTCAGCAAGGTCTAGAGCAGTGTTCATTCCAGCTATGCCGCCGCCTATGACTAAGGCCTTATTGGTTACTGGGACCTCCATTTCCTCAAGTGATCGGAACAATCTTGCTTTTGCAACAGCCATGCTTATGAGATCTTTAGCTTTCTCAGTAGCCTCGTTAGGCGTGCTAGGGTGGCACCAAGATGAGAATTCACGTATATTCGCCATTTCAAAGAGGAAGGGATTCAAACCTGCTTCAGAGACAGTTCTTCGGAATGTAGGTTCATGCATCCGTGGCGAGCATGCTGCTACAATGACACGGTTGAGCTTATGCTCCTTTATTCCTTTTCTAATTTCATCTTGCCCCGGATCCGCACAAGTATAACGATTTTCCTTTACGTAGACAACGTCTGGCAAGGTTTTTGCAAACTCAACTAGCTTTTTTATGTCTATCACGCCAGCTATGTTCAAGCCGCAGTGGCAAATGAAAACGCCTATACGCAGCTCGCCGATTTCTGTTTGCTTCTGAAAGTTTTTTTCAGTCATCCTAACTTGCCCTCCATCCTAATCTCTTCTCAACAGATTCCTTTGCCTTCTGAGATCCTTTCGCTTTCAATTCTTTAGTAATCACAATAGGTGAAGCTATACGTTCCAGAGCTTTGTTCCATGCCCCTGAACTAATAGGGGTATGCCTTACCAAGGTGCGTTTAAGCTCTAAAGCATCATCAACTGGACAAACAACCTTGCATGCTCCGCAATAGACACAAAGCACCTCGTCCACATGCACTTTCCTGTCCTCTTCAGAGAGGTAAAGCGCACCTGTTATTGGACAAACATCTAAGCAGTCTGTGCAGTTTTCTGGACACTTTTCTGGATGGATATCTATCTTTCCGTGAAAGATTTTTTGCACGCGTATCACGCCTTCAGGGAACTTGAATTCACAGATTCTGCAGCATGGACAACGCTTCTTTTCGATGTCAATTCTGGCCTGAAGTTCCTTCTTCTCCTCTTCAGTTAAGGAGTCTATGTCTTCAACGGTTTCATTTTTAGCAGTTAACCTTGTTATCTTGATTATGTCCAGAGGGCATACTTCTTCATCGTCTACACAGCCCAAAGGACATTTACTTGCATCAATCTGGATATCACGTATTAGTTTTGGAAAGCTTTCTTTTTCAACAACTGATAGAATGTGTTCCCCATTTACGGTTACTTCGACTGCCCCATAAGGACATAGTATATCACATATCCCACAGAAGTTACACTTCTCCAAATCTATATCAATCGTCGCATGTTCAACCTTCATTCCAGAAGCTTTTGGCTGCTTTACAAGTTCAATAGCTTCTTTTGGACATGCAAGAGTACATATTTGGCATCCTACACAAAAATTTTTGTTAAGGGTTAACTTGTAATTTCTGATATGCAAAATCCATTCTAACGTTAATTCTTCAGCAGTATCCCTTTTCAATGTTTTCAAAGGCATCCATCAACCCACCAAACCATGTGGATTCAAGCCTAGTTGAAGTATGCTCTAATGCTTTGCTTTCATATATAGTTTAGTTTGATATTCCGTGAATTTTCAGTGAAAAATCTTGGTACAAATCGCCACATAACATTTCAAACCTTCACTGTTTGAAGTAGCAATATGTAGACCAGCATCCAATAACATGCGTTCAAAAGTTTCCTTCTGAAACTTCCTTTTTAATCCAGTGATTACAATAGTAGAATTCTTTTTCGCAACCCGTTTAATTTCATTCAAGGTTTCAAAAAGGTTCGGCGTATTCTGGATAAGCGTTATAGCAAAAACATGGCTGAAAAATGCCTCTTTAAGAGGAATGTTTTCAGCGTCAGCCTTAAGCAGGTGCACATTCAAGAATTTTCTTGCACGTTCTTCTGCTTGAAAAAGAATTTTCCCGGATATGTCTAGTCCGACAACAATCTTAGCTTTCTCTGCAACATAGTCAAATAGAAGACCTGTTCCACAACCTAAATCCAAAACCAAACTTTCTTCAGCTATATTTATACTTTCTATAACAGCCTTAATCTTTGCAGTTTGTTCCTCAAGATATCGCATATCATAAATGGAGGCTGTCAAATCGTAACGTTGCATTATAACGCGTTTTTTGTTCCATTCGCCCAAGTTGGATCCTTCAGAAATCCTATGTATACGAAAGGCTTCTAAACCTATTGGCAAATATTAGTGATAAACTCTAGGCATTCTACAGTTTTGTTGAATCCAAGCATTGAAAAATTAACGAATATTCTTGAAGGGCTTGATTTTCAACGCAAAGTAATACTGATTATTGGTAACTGTTGAGTTCATTACCATGGAAGGGCAAGCTCAAAGCTAGAGTCTAGAGAACACATCCTAATTATCAAGAAGGATGGATCCCTTCTCCACCGTTCAGTTGACTATGAGCCTGTAAACCGCGCGCGCAACTGCCATGGTTACGAGTCTAGCGATTGGCATACTTCTAGCTGCCATCCGCATAACACTTATACCAGTATGATGGGAGATATCTTCCGCAAACCCTATCAAAAATGCTAAATTGCCTGTCTGGCACTAATTGTGTATGTTTAAAGATGACAAATATCCTTGTGGAGCCACATATTGACGAAGCTGAAGACTTCATCAGGAGAGGTATTCAAAAACATAATGTTCTTCTGATTGTGGGAAACTGTTGCGTTGAATATGAAGGTCGTGCGAGTTCTAAACTGGAACCTGGCGAGAGAATAGTGATAATCAAAGAAGATGGAGCTTTACTTATTCATCGTTCTACTGGATATGAACCTGTTAACTGGATGCCTGGGGGAAATGTTGTTTACCATGTTCGCACGATAAAGTCAAAAGAAGAAAATTCACGCGACAGAATCTCTGTTAACTGGCAGCCTCCTGACTGCATTTTTCACGTTCAAATGGAAGACAAAATGTTGAAAATTCATGCTGTAAGGCGGAAGCCAACGGAATCCGTCAAGGTGTTCTTTGACAAATTTCACATGGTTTCCGTTCTAAGTCTAGTAGATTCAGGAGAGTTTGCGCTTTATGCAACGGAGGAAGACATGCAGAAAGCTATTCTAGCAGAACCTTCTCTTGTGGAGGAAGAATTTAAACCAATAAGTTATGAGCGAAAAGTTGAGCCAGGCTTCGTAGACGTCTATGGTATGGACAAAGAGGGTAATCTTGTTGTTGTAGAGATTAAACGAAAAACAGCAGGAAACGAAGCCGTACTTCAACTCGCAAAATACGTTGATGCAATCAGAGAGAATACGAATCGTGATGTAAGGGGAATACTTGTTGCTCCAAATATTGCCAAAGGCGTTCAAACACTCTTGGCAACCATCAAATTGGAATTCAAGGCATTAAGTCCTAGAAAGTGTGCTAAGATACTAGAAAAATCAAGAACTAGGAAGTTGGAGTCCTTCTTCAAGGAAAAGTAAGGTGCAATTCGAAATATTGTTTTTTCTGTAGTTGGTAGGTTTGAGGTATACTCGACAGAAGCATTTGTAAATTCAGGGACTTCAGTCCTATAAGCATAGTGCGCTATTAAATGGAGAACAAATAATCAAGATATTAAACATATTAGATTATTTGTGAGAATTTTGGCTTATGTTGTTTATGCGGTTAAATATTTATATCGGTAAAAGGGCTAATCGACGTTGGATTGATTTGACTGATTCATCATTTGCGAGTTGTTGATGGAAAGGAGGATGATTCTTATAGTGATGGTTAGCCTAATGCGGAACATTATACCGGTGTTAACAATCACTTTTGCTTGGATTATTGTGCATGTTGGACGTGCATTGAGAGGGTGTTATGTTTGTTGAAGAAGAAAAGAGAACTAGGGTTTTTTGACGCGTTGATAATGGGGTTGAGTGGTGCGATAGGTTTTGAAGTTTTTGTCGTGTTGGGATATCCATATTTTGAATTAAATCTTCAAATCAACATTGTGTTTGGACTTCTTGTGGCGGGAGTGCTGAACTTGTTGATCATGCTCACTTATTGTGAGCTTAGTACGGCTATGCCCGAAGTAGGTGGTGTGTACACTTACATAAAAGCAGCTTACGGAAGTTTTGTGCCTTTCATCTCTGGTTGTTTCCGATGGTTAGCCAGCATTTTTGGCGCAGCGTTAGCCGCGAGAGTTTTTTACTTGCAACTCGTATACCTTTTGGTAATTGCCCTGAATCTTCAAGGTTTGACAAGCAAGCTGAGTGCTTTTGCACCGTTTGTTACGATAGTTGTAGTCGTTATCATGGCGTCATTAGCTGTTAAAGGTTCAAGAGGAGTAGGCATCGCGATAGTCTTTGCTTTTCTGGCAATATCTGCCATACTCATTGGTATCACGCTGGTACGTCTTCCCGATCTTTCGCCTATAGAAGATTCAGCGAAGAGTTTGCCAAGTGATATATCTGGAGTTCTCGCAACAGCTGCTTATACCTTCACCATGTTTTTTGGAGTGCGTTCTCTCATAGCTGGAGCAGCGAGAGTTAAGAATCCAAGTAAAAATCTTCCTAAAGCCATTCTATTATCGGCTCTAGTGATAATTCCTCTTTACATTGGTATAGCATATACTCTTGTGATTCCTGTTTCGCATCAAGAACTTCTGGCGGCGCAAGACAACGCGACGCTCGCGTTAAATGTGACCGGTAGTCTACATGAAGGAGATATTCCCTTTTTGAATCTAGCAGCTCAAGAGAATTTTGAGAAGTGGGGTGGTGAAGACTTGGGGGCGATGGCTGGAATGATTGGTGGCGCCTTGATTTCTGTTGCTGGAATGATTGCGAGTCTCTCTGCATTGGGTACTTCTTTAAGTGTTCAGGCAAGCATACTTCGAGGAATGGGTCGAGATGCTTATCTGCCAAGGATATTACACTCAGTTCATGAAAGGTTTGGAACTCCGCACATCGCAATCATCGCGGGTTCACTTTGTGTAATGTTTTTGAGCACACTTGATGTACCACTCCTCAATTTTGCGGCAGGTATCGCGTCACTGATAGTCTTTGCTGTAGTTAATCTTTCTCTCATGAAGTTGAGACAGGTAAAGCCTAACATGGAAAGACCATTTAAAACTCCGTTGTACCCGTTTACACCTATAGCTAGTATCATCATGTCGATGGTGCTTATCGTGGCTGCTGTTTTCAGTGCGCGTCAGGAAGTTGGAAATGCATTGATGGCTTTTGTTGGGTTGACAGGGTTGGTCTTAATGGCTTATTATCTCAAGATGGTGGGAAGTCACCGTCTGAAGATAGGTTTGGGAGGGGCGGGTGTAGGAGCAGGTGTTTCTTTGGGGTTGCTTACCTACTTAGTTGAGATGGGTTTCAACCATATTCTACTCGTTATGAGTGTGATTATTGTTGTTGTTGGCATCTACGCTATCTTACGCGGTTGATGATGAAAATTGAAGTTTTGATAGGGTGTTTTTACGTGAAGCCTTATGATAGTATCATTCAACGTTCTCTAGTGTTTCGCTGAAGATTTCATATTCCTTTTTTGAGAACCAGCCTTCTTCTTGGAGTTCTTTGAGTCCAGTTTTGATTGGTTTACGTGATTCTTTTGTTCGTAGCATGTTGATTTTGGTGCATGCTTCATTCATTTCACGGTTAAATACTGGGTTTTGCTCCATTAGAGGGGGGAATTTGTTCAGAAGCGTAACTATTGCTTTGGAACGTGGTTGAAGCAACTGTTTGATTTTGGATTTGCCCAGTGCTCCCTTGATTTTTACGGAGAAACTTACACTGTTCACGATTGACGGAGGAAACGGTACGTAACGTTTTCTTGACTCAGACTTGTAACAGAGGAGATAGAAAGGCATGTAAACTAATGTGTGTTTCTCTTGTTTTTGCTGAATGCCAAGCTTGTTGAATTCATCTATAGCTTTCTCCCTCAATTTCGCCAGTTCATCTATACGCTCAATTATGCTCGAAGTTAACTCTTCAAATTTTTCCATTTCTTCCTTGTAAATTCTAATCTTTGCATCTCGCGAAGCTTCAATTTCCACTATATCCCTCTCAGCTTCCTTTATTTTGGAATCACGTTCAGATTTCAGATCGAAAATTTTTAGTGTCTTATCATCTCTGATTTCTTTTATTAGTCTACTAAGTTCATTAAGTTCTTTCTCGGTTTCGCTGAGTCTTCCCTTAAGTTCGTTTCTCTCTTCCTTCCATTTGCGTTCACCGACATCATCTTTGTTGATTGCACAGGTTTCTATCTCAGCTTTGCAATGTTCAATTTCTTCAGTCAGTTTTTCCTTCGTTTTTTCAAGCTTGATTTTTTCTTGCTGTAGGCTTAGAAGTTTTTCTTCAGCTTCCTTTGAATATTCGGTCACTTCTTCATCATATTTTTTACGTATTTCCTTAACATCTTCAGCAATGAAAACCTGAGATTTTTCAATTTCTTTATTGAATTTTCCTTCGATTTCTTTAATTTCGTCACGGATTACTTTCAGAAACTCTGTGGTTTTTGCTTTAAGAAGTTTCATGCTCTTGTAAAGAGCGTCAACTTCCCCTTCAAATTTTGATTTTAAGTTTTGTAGCTCAGCCTTATTGGAAGCAATCAAAGATTCATCAAGGGTAGGCGAAACCTTAACTGTATTGGATAACGAAGCTTCAATTTGTGTAACTTCTGTCAGATATAAGTTGAATTCGTGAAGGAATTCAGGATCTATAATAAGTCCATCTATTACTTTTTCCTTTTTGTTACTTGAAGCTTGGAAAAAATTAAGATTGTCTGATAAAAAAGTCATGTAAGCTTCACGTGTTATCGAGCTTCTCTTCAAATCATCAATGAAAACTTGTATGTCAGGAATAATCAGATAAGTTAATGTTTCTGAGGTCGTATTCAATCCGTCAAAAAGAAGACCTATCTCATCCAGAGTGACCAGCCAAAAAGGATAGCAAACCTTTGCAATGAAATCCAGTTTTTCGGGAGGATGTTTTAAGACTAGTCCGCCCCCTTTCGCTCTCTCCAACTCAGCCAAACAAAAGAGCGTAGCTTTTTCAGTTTCCTTTGAAAAAGGTTCTTCGCGATCCTGAGATAAAGTAGAAAATGGAAGCACAGATTTCCTGATTTCTTCAGTCACTCTCTCCACCGCTTACAATTTGGTCTTATACATTTGAACTAGGTTAATTTATAACTTGCGAAATGGTCAGACAATGAACATGTCATCTTGGACTAGATATTTCAGCAAGAATGGCAAAATTTAACAATGAAAACTTACACTTTTAAATGAAATCAGAATAACTGGTGTTCACCATGACGGAGATGAAAAATGAAGATGAAACTGTTGTTCGCGCACCACCTAAACCTATTACTGATAACGAAAAGAAGATAGAAAGAGAAAAAGAAAAAGATTTAGAGAGTGAGAGATTTGGAGTTCTCCAAATTTCACAGAAAGTTGGGAAATACTTCAGCGCTTCAATGTTAGCGGCAGGACTTTTACTTCTTTGCATTTTCACATACGCATTGATAACTGGTAATGCAGAGTGGATTACAGTATTACCTGAAATGCCATTTCTAACGTATGTATGCGTCCTCACAGCATGGATTTTTACAGGCATAATAAACATTATTGGCGGTCTTCTCTTAATGGGAAGCAAATAATTTTTTTCGGTATCTTTATCAATCGTGGAAATTATCCCCCCCTCCCCTAATGTATATATATTTTGTTGATACAATTTGTTTATACAGTGAAGAAAATGGGTAAACCGTTAAGAGCTTTCAGATTTCCAGTTGACGTTTATAACAGCTTCAAAAAAGTAGCTGGCAAAAACGGTTACACGGTGACTGGGGCTTTCACACGTTTCATGATGCTCTGTGCAGATTGGGACATGCTGGTTTTCCCTGAAAAACCTGGAGGCGAAGGCTTGAAAACTGAAGTAAACATACTACTCAACTGGATTGAAAATGAAAGGTTCTGGTATAATTCAGCCAGTGGAGAAGAGGTGAGTGCGGAAGGTAGACTGTTACAATTACTTCCAAAAGTTGAGGATAAATCTTTACTAACCAAAATTGAAAGAGCATTAAAAAAAACGTAAGAGACGTTAACCAAAGGTTTTTTCAAGGTGACGTGTACGCGCATGTTATATGCACTCGACTGAAGGATGAAGAATTGAAAGTGTATCAGTGGCTGCTACGACAAGCTCAGAGGCTATATGTAAATTCTACAAACTTTCATTATCCAGTAATTACTTTGAAAGGTTGCGCCTCATCTTACGTTACCTTGAACATAATGAATTGGGAATAATACGTAGCTTTCTGGAGCAAAACTGAAGTTTAGCTGTACACTGTGCGCGCTCGAGATGTCTAATGGCTTCTTTCTTTTTGTTGTCTAGTTTTTACCTCTGGATTTATAAGGTTCTTCCCACACTTTGGACAAAAGTTCATTTTATGATAAACAACTGCGCCGCAATATGGGCAACGAACTACTTTTTCCAATCTAGATCTAATCGGAGTTGGGATAGGTTTCATCCAGCGTGGGATAATTGTAGGCATTACATTATCCACGTACTATTCTAAGAACGAGCTTGTTTAAACCTTTTTCGCTGAAAGTAGTCAACTTATTAGTGACAAGCGTGCGCTAAAACCTCAAACCATTCGAAAACAGAAAAAGGGAAATTGCGAGATATATCTCCAGAACAACTGTTTTTAATGGGAAGCGAATAGCAGGATTCTATCTTGAGCGAAGCAACAAAATCCCAGCGAGAATGTCGAGACTTCCCAAAACTACTGTGACACCAATTAGCATACGTGCGAAGTCAGATTGCACAATATCTCTTACATTATCTTGTTGGATAGCTGCTAAGAAAGCAAAAATTAATACTGCTAATCCTATGAACGAGAGAAAGCCTCCAAGTGCTATTTTGAGGCGTTGTTTTTGCGTCAGGCGAGACATTGCTTCTTTCTCAGATCAATAGTATCCAGAATGTAAAAATAACATTATCGCTCCTCAACCATTTTATTCAACAAATCTGCACAGCTAAACAGAGTATAAGCTTTTTCGTAAGCGATGGGTACTTTCGCCTAAAAATGATTAATATTTACACTTGTTGCATACTAATGGAAGAGGATCAAGTATATGAGAAAGATGCACATGTTGCCTCACAGAGTGTGTGAATCCACATGTTATGTTAATGGATTGGAAGACCTTCTTACGTGGAAAGGAGCAGAATATGCTGATTTCCTTCTCTCTATGGTCGGTGGCATGGCTGGTTTTGCTTATCTTCGTTTTAAAAGAGCGGATCCGCCATGTATTGTGTATTGGGGTGCAAGTCCAAAGTATTTGATAAATGATTTGGCAAACATTATAGGATTTGAAGAAAAAGTGATTGAGGGAAGAAGTTTCAGGTTTACTTTTTCTCGTCTCAAAGATTTTATTGGTGAAGGACAGCCTGTTATGGCGGGTGCCCTTGACATGTTTTATCTTCACTATTACCCAGACCTGTACAGGAAACAGCATGTTCCCATTCATTATGTTCTTGTTGTTGGGTATGATGATGAGGAACAGGTTGTTTTTGTGCATGATTGCAGCCATGAAAATGTTCAAAAAATACCATATGATGAGTTTGAGAAATCTTTGGATGTCAAAGTTCCAGGGATGAGTAAAAGAAATACTATTCGGATGTTTACGATTCCTGAAAAGGTGCCATCTGAGTTTGAAGTTGCAAAGAAGGGATTTTCTTACAAGGCAAAGCGGTTCTTACATCCTCCGGTGAGAATGTTTGGTGTTCCTGCCATGCGAAAATTGGCTGATGAAATCTTTGAATGGGATAATAGGAAGTGTTTTGAACATATGGTTACCTACGCAACAGCTCCACCTCTGTTGCCTGAAACATTTGAAAATAGTCATGGGATGCGATTGTGGCAAGCTGACTTGCTTAGCACGTTGGGAGGCAAATATGGTGTAAGCAATTGGAGTGAAGCATCGACATTGTTCAGAGAATCTGGAAGGAAGATTATGCAGTTGTGTGAGGCAGCATTGAAACAAGATAGGCAAAAAATTTCTGATATTTTATTGGAAATAGCTGATGTTGAAGAAGAAGCATATATTATGCTGAAAAGTTTTGAATAAGATAACTACCTGAATGTTCCATGAGGAGTGTACATTGGAGTCAAAGACCGGATTAAGTATGGAAGATTTTGAGTTAATTGAGATTGCCAAAAAAACTGCTGACCGATTACATGTTGATGATTTTCACGAGGTAGCTGCTGCTGTCAGAACTAAAGATAAGAAAGTATTCACTGGGATTCATATTGAGGCTAGTGTAGGTTACGCCGATGTATGTGGTGAAGTTGCGGCGATTTGCACAGCAGTTTCACATGGATGTAGAGATTTTGAGGCTATTGTTGCCATTTGGGGAGACGGAAAAGGTTCCTATGAGTTGCTCAGTCCTTGTGGACGATGCCGCGAAGTGATCAGCGATTTCAGCAAAGACACATGGGTAATCGTAGGTTCCTTGGAGCACCCTTACAAGATAAAAATTTCTGAGTTACTTCCCTTGAAATACAATCACCGGAAAAGCTCTTCACAGTAACTGAGAATATCAATGAACATGTGTGTACATGATAATTGTTAATATCTACCTTCATGCAAGCTCTAGCCATTGGCATTTCCTCCTCTAATCATGAGTACTGATGCACAAATATTAAAAATCGACCTACAGACCTATGAATCCCAAGTGAGGCGTAAATCATGAAAGACGGGATTGCAATGATAGGTGCAGGAGTGATAGGTGGAGCCATAGTGAAGAGTCTACTAAAAAGCGGATATGACGGCGGGATTACTGCCACAAGACGGAAAGTAGATAAACTGGAGGAACTGAAAGAGCTAGGAGCAGCCACAGCCAAGAATAACAAGACAGCCGCTAAAAAGCACGAAATCATCTTCATATGTGTCAAGCCACATGATGTCAGAAAAGTTCTAAAAGAAATACTGGAGGAAATCGAAAGGAAGTTAGTCATTTCTACAGCTGCTACGATCCCACTGGAATTCTACAAGAAGATCGCCCCAAGGAGCAGATTTGTGAGAACCATGCCTAACATTGCAGTTTTGGTGCAAGAATCCTTCACAGCTTTCTGTTGCGACGGTGATGTGACTCCAGAAGACAAAGGCAAAATCAGGGAGATCCTAGATGTCATGGGACCCTGCGAAGAAGTGGAAGAGAAATACATGGACGCCATTACAGCCCTCAGCGGAAGTGCCCCAGGCTACATTTCCATAATAGTGGAAGCCCTAATGTACGCAGGTCTGAAAGTTGGCCTACCAAGAGACCTATCTCTTTACAGTTCAGCTCAGTCAGTTCTTGGAACTGGAAAACTTGTACTTGAAACAAGAGAACATACCGCCAAGATAAGAGACATGGTAACAACACCAGGCGGAACCACAATTGAAGCCATATACGAGCTTGAAGGCAGTCAAATCAGACCAGCTCTAATGAGAGCCGTCGACAAAGCAACAAAGAAATGCAAGA